>LNFM01000888.1_pt1 | contig 70944 bp, 64 predicted proteins | sample 596031 | NCBI WGS metagenome assembly LNFM01 (sample SAMN04254537, study PRJNA301005) | activated carbon metagenome | isolation source: dual media filters at the Ann Arbor, Michigan drinking water treatment plant | place: USA: Ann Arbor
GCGAACGCAGGTGACGTCGAAGGACTGGTCGATCTGTACGAGACCGAGGCGACCTTGGCCGCCGGCGAACGGCTGTCTCGTGGCCGAACCGCTATCCAGCAATTCTATGACAGCCTGCTCGAACGGAAGAAGGAATTCACAGGGGCCGATGTCGTGCAGAAGCTCGAAGGCAGCGATCTCGCCGTTACGATCGCGCAGGCACCGGGTGGCGGGCTCTCCCTTGAGGTCGCACGCCGGCAGCCGGACGGTACCTGGCGATGGGTGATCGACCAGTTGAAGCTGAAATTACCTGCCGTACGGACGGACTGAGGTCGGTCACGGCGAAGCCTCCGTCCGCAGGGTCAATGGCGCTGGCGAAGCCGGAGTAACTTCAGGTGCGGAGCGCACCGATTGCCGGGGTCGCGTATTTTCGCAGCAAACTCGGCACAACCGTAGTGGGTCACCTGGTCTGGAGAATCGGCGCCCGGAGGGTCGCTATGGCCTCCCATTGGACAGGCTGGAGACTTGTTCACTCCAAAAACCGATTTTGCACTTTAGATCAATAATTTATGTGGCGGAGGGAGCAGTCTGGGCCGAACCAGTCTCCGGCAGATCTTCCCTCCTTCTCCAGAAAAACAGGGAAGTTCGCGACGCTCGCGGTCGCAAGCATCTCGCATAAAGACCGCAAAGACCCATTATTTAAAACAGGGAATTCCCTTCTTCGGAACGGGGAACATCCTTTACAGGCCGCTCAGCGGCGGCACTAGGCCGCCGAGCGGCCGGATCACACGCGCGCGCCGGCAGCGACCCGGAACGGCCCCCTTGCTAAGTCCGCAGTCTAGGCTGGCGATCCGCCCAGCCACCCTAGAACCGCCCGACCTTAGAACCCGTACGCAGCACCGTCGCTGCGCGGATCGCTCGCGCCCTCAAGTGACCCGTCCGCGTGGCGGACGATCGCCCCGGCATGTCCCATCGTGGCGGTGAAATTCTCAAGCACTTCGATGTCGTGACCCGCGCTCCGGAGTGCGGCAACGAGATCGGACGGGAATCGGCCTTCCAGCTTCAGCGTGACGCTCTCCTCGCCCCAGGTGCGGCCAAGCAGCCAGCGCGGCGCCGTCACCGCCGCCTGAATATCCTGGCCATACATTGCATAGCGGCTGAACACGGCGGCCTGCGTCTGCGGCTGTCCTTCCCCGCCCATCGTGCCGTAGACCATCTCGCGCCCGTCGTCGAAACGCGCAAACGCCGGGTTGAGCGTATGGAAAGGACGGCGGCCCGGCTTCAGTGCGCGCGGATTGGCGGCAGCGTCGTCGAGCACGAAGCTGGACCCGCGGTTCTGCCAGAGAATGCCGGTCTGCGGCAGAACGAGGCCCGAGCCGAATTCGAAGTAAATACTCTGTATGAAGCTCGTCGCCAGTCCCTCGGCATCGATGGCTCCAAGCCAGACCGTATCGCCCGCCGTCGCCGGCGCCGGCCAGGGCATCGCCCTCTTCGGATCGACCGCCGCCGCAAGGCGATCCGTGCCGCCCGTGCCGCCGGTGGCCTTGATGACGTGTTTGGTGGCCTAGTCGAACTTGATGCAACTAAGGTTATCCTGCGGCGATAATGTCCGACATTTTCTCGGCTAGCATCAACGTCGTAAGGTTCGTGTTGGCGCATGGAACGCTCGGCATGATGGAAGCATCGACCACGCGCAGACCAGACACGCCCAGAACGCGGCCGCTTGCGTCGACAACCGCACTCCTGTCATTCTGCGCGCCCATTCGACATGTTCCGACAGCATGCCAATTGCCCAGCACGGTGGCTCGGGCGAACTCTTCGACCGCCTTGTCATCCTTGATCATTTTGGCGATCGCGAATTTTCTCGGCTCCGCCATCATCATCAAAGGCTTTCGCGTGACAGCGCCGAGATCCAACAACATCGAGCCGATCTTCGTAATGGCACGCATGTGCGGTGTCGGACTGCTGAGGCGACGAATCCAATCGGTGTACGCACCTGCGAAAACTGAATGAACAGTCCCGCTAACTGGCTTGGATGTCAGGATTGAGTAAGCAAACCTGATCCCGTCGACCATTCTTTTCATATCGCGCGGATCGGACAAAAGATTGAACATCACTACCGGTTCATCCGCCGTCGCCGTCGCGTTCAACCTCACATAGCCTCGAGAATACGCTTTATCCGGGCCGACGCGGATTGCCGCGAACTGATGCCCGACCGCGCTCTGATCGAACCTATTGCCAAGAGACATTTTCATATCTCCTCTCGGGCACCCTTCCATCCCGGACGAGAACCGTGTGTACATCAAGAAGGGGTTCTTGATATGAGGTTGTAGCCGCGCTTCCGGCCGCAAATGAACGCCAAGGCCAACTAGGGGGTGATCCTGCAAGTTTGATCCCACACCCGGCCTATCGGCACGAACATCAATGCCCACCTCTCTCAGATGATCGGCTGGCCCTATTCCCGCGCGCATCAGAATCGTGGGTGAGTGCAATGCCCCCGCGGAAACGATGATTTCATTTCCCAGGATTTCCTCTGTCTTTCCCTTGGCAACAACCCTTACGCCGCTCGCGCGCCGATCCTCGCTGAATAGTAGGCCTGTGACCTCGGTCTCGCTGAAAATGCGAAGGTTACGGCGCGCTCGAACTGTATTCGTAAGATAGGCTGCCGCCGCAGACACTCGCCGTCCGTACACGTTATTCTTCGGATATGGGAAGCAGCCATCGTCGAACGTGGCATGACAGTCATCCGAATACGGGAGGCCAGTATCAACCAGCGCATCACGAAAAGCGCGTGCGAAACCTGCCCAGTCGCCATCGAACACGCGGCGAATGGGCAATGGTCCGCCCTTACTGTGATACTCGCCATCGAAATCCATATCTCTTTCGAGGCGCTTGAAATAGGGCAGGCAATTTTCCCACCCCCATCCGGAGGCTCCCATTGCCTCCCACTCGTCATAGTCCGACGGAAGGCCGCGCAGCGCGATTTGCGCGTTCACGCTTGAGCCGCCCCCCATGACGCGGGCCTGTTCATACCTGACGGGCTGCTCCTCCCGCACGATCTCGTCCAGCGACCTGTTTCCAATCGCCGAGCGATAGACTTTCAAGCGCGTCCAGTATCGAGAGGGGCTGAAATAGTCCGGAAGGTAGCCTTCGCCGTAAATCGATTCCGGAATGTTCTCCGGGGGGGTGTCGGGCCCTGCCTCGACAAGTGCGATCTGTGCGTTCGGATTGGCTGAAAGCCGATTTGCCAGTACACAGCCCGCCGACCCGCCGCCGATGATGATGTAGTCGAACATATAGCAACTCTAATTGCGTGGCATTACCGATTTGGCAATACCAGCTTGGATGAAGTCAATTGCCCAGCAGGCGACGTCAATACTTATGATTGATGAACTTAGTCACGAAGTATGAATCGAGCCCCTCAAGACCGCCTTCCAGGCCGTGCCCGCTATGTTTCACGCCGCCAAACGGAGTCTCTGTTGTCAGCACGACGTGCGTATTGATGCCTATTACCCCCACCTTGAGGCCACGGGAGACGTAATGTGCATTCTTCGCTGATGGCGTGACAATGTACCCGGCAAGACCGTACGGCGACGCATTCGCGCGCGCGATGACTTCGTCGAGATCGCTGAAAGGCATTGCGGACGCGATTGGCCCAAACGGCTCCGTATTCACAATCGTGCTTTGATCTGAAACCTCAGATACGATCGTGGGCTCAAACAGATTGCCTCTGCTACCTATGCGGTTGCCGCCCGTTCGGATTTCGCACCCTTCGGCGACGCAAGCCTGAACGAGTTTCTCCATCGCTTCCACGCGGCGCTTGTTTGCAAGCGGACCCATCGTTGTCGAACTGTCCAACCCATTCCCGACGACGAGCGTTTTGGCTTCCGCTACAAACGCATCAAGAAATCGTTCTATCAGAGATTGGTGCACATAGAATCTGGACGGCGAGGTACATATCTGCCCTGCGTTCCTGAACTTTCCAAGCGCCGCGAGTTTCCCAGCAGCTTTTGGATCGGCGTCCTCGAGCACGATGAATGGTGCATTACCGCCAAGCTCCATCGTGGTCCGTTTGCCTTGATGGGCCGACAGAGCCATCAGCTCCTGACCGACCTGCGTCGATCCGGTGAAAGAAATTTTCTCTACCCCGGCCGCCTCAATGAGTACGCTCGAGACAAGCGGCCCATCTCCGTAAATGAGGTTCAGCGCTCCCGCAGGCAGACCAGCCTCATGTAGACAACGCACCAATTCCATAAGTGCGCCCGGCGTTTCCTCCGAAGGCTTGATGATTATCGAACAGCCTGCGCCAAGCGCGCCGGCAATCTTGCGCACTGCGGTCATCACCGGAGCATTCCACGGGGAGAACGCAGCTACTACGCCGACCGGCTCCCTGATCACCATCTGACAGCTGTTCGGTGCATTCGAGGGAATGATGCGCCCATATGCGCGCCGTCCTTCATCCGCATACCAGTCCAGCGAGTCAGCGGCCAGGTTCACCTCAAACCGGGACTCAAGTAGAATTTTGCCCTGCTCCAAGGTAATTAGACGAGCGATTTCGTCGATCCTTTCGCGCACGATGCTAGCGCCACGCCGCATGATGCTCGACCTCTCGATAGGCGTCATACCGCTCCAGACGTCAAAGCCATTGCGGGCGGCCTCCACCGCATTCGCGAGCCCCACGCGATCTATCATTGGAACCTCGCCGAGCTGCGCATCGTCAAACGGGTTGACGACCTTCACGCTCGAGGAGCCGGCGCCTTTATGCCAGACGCCCCCAACCAGCATTCTCAACTCAGGATACACATCCGGACTCTTCTGCAGCTGCATCAACCCTTCACGGCGCCGGCGCCGAGCCCCTGGATAAAGTACTTACTAAGAAACGTGAAAACGATGAGAAGCGGAGCCGCGATCAGCGTCGAGCCAGCCATCACCTCGCCCCACCTGAGGTCAAACGATCCGATCATGGATGCAAGCCCAACGGGAATCGTCTTATTCACGTCGCTTGAAATCATGATCACGGCGAACGTGTAATCAGTCCAGGACAGGAGGAATGAGAACACTGCTACCGTAATCAGCCCCGGCACGGACAGGGGCAGAACGACACGAATAAACGCGCCCAACCGGGTACACCCGTCCACCATAGCCGCTTCTTCAATCTGAAACGGGAGGTTTCGGAAGAACCCCCATAGGAACCAGACGCCCAATGGCAGCGTGAGTGTAAGATGTGCAGCCACGAGGCTGATCAGGCTATCTCCCAGACCGATTTTAATGAAGAGAGCATAGAGAGGTATAGCTACCAGCAAAGGCGGAAACATGTACGCATAGAGCATGGCAACAACGATTGCCTTCTTGCCGCGCACCCTGTACCTCGCAACGGCGTAGGCAATCATGACAGCGAGGATCATGGTTATTACAACCGTGCTTCCAGCGACGATTACGCTGTTCGCAAAATGCTTGGGATAGTCTGTTAGTTCGAGCAGGTTCCGGTAATATTCCAGCGTAAATACTGAAGGTATCAGAGACACCTCGGAGAGCAGACTTTCCGGAGGGCGCACGCTGGAAACTACCATCCAATAGATCGGGAAGGCTGAATAGACGACGATTGCCAAACCAACCAAGCTAAGAAGGAATTTTTTAACAGTGCTTTTCGGCATGATCAGTCCGTCTCCAGCGGAAAAGCTCGGAAGTACAAGAATATCGCAAACGACAGGATCAGAAACGATAGCGTCGCTACCGCCGCCCCACCGCCGACATCGAACTGCGCGAATGCACGCCGGTATGACATTACAGCGAGATTCTCTGTCGAGCCGAGCGGTCCGCCTTTTGTCATCAACCAGATGACGTCGAACTTGTTGAACATCCAGATGCCGCGCAGAAGTATGACAACCGTCAGGATCGGCTTGAGCATTGGTAACGTCACATGGATGAAACGTTGCCATGCGTTGGTACCGTCTACGCGAGCTGCTTCATACAGCGAGTCCGGAACCGTCTGCAGCCCGGCCAGGAAACACGTTGTCACAAACGGCGTCCACATCCAGACGCTCACAAGGACATTTGACATCATTGCAGCGGAGGGCGTTTCGAACCAACGGACATCCGGGAGACCGAAGGAATCAAGCAGCTCAGTAATGATGCCTACCGAGCCGTCCACCATCCACTTGAACGTCAACACAACGATCACGGTAGGAAGCAAATAAGGAAGAATTGACACGCCGCGCACCAATCCCCTGCCGACGAAGGATTGGTTTAGAATGAGAGCCAGGCCGATACCGAGGACGAGCTGGAGCACAATCGAAAGCACTGCGTAGATTGTTCCGCTCGCAAGCGCTCTCCAAAACTCGAAGTCTGAGAGCACAGACACATAGTTCTGAAGCCCGACCCACTCGGGTACACCTACGAACGACTCCATCCTGTAAAAGCTCAGGCTTATGGAGAAGATCACTGGCATGACCACGAATAAGAGTGTCGTTAGAAGACCGACGCCCAGGAACGCATAGATTGTAGATTTTCCGCTCATCTCATCCTCAGGACTAGGCAGACTCGGCGGACCGCAGACACTCGCCTACGGTCCGCTGCATCTGATCCACGTTAGCCGGCGATCAGCTGACGAATCTTGTCGGAGGCAATTTTCACGCACTGCTCGCCGGGCATGTTCTTCAGGCAACGGTTTTCCAGCATTTCGGGGATGATGAAACGTTCGAACACCTTTGCCGGGCGAAGGTCGAGATGCGGACCGTCTGTATCGATGCCCGTCATCTTAACGCTGGGATCGGTAATGAACCGCTTCATCTCCGCAACAATGCCAGCATGTTTTTCGATCATCGGATGAGCGAGCCACCGCGGATCTTCATATACATCCATGCGTGCAGGCTGGAAGTGCATTGGAGCGCTGTGGAGATAGTTGATGTACTGGTTCTCCGTGAACCACTCGAGGAACTTCATTGCTTCCTCGGAGTTTTCACTCTTCGTAACGACCCAGCCGTCGTTTGCCATGCTGACCAGTTCCGCCTTGCCGGCGGACGCCATGTACGGAAAAATGCCGAACTTGCTGGCAAGGTCCGGCGCATTGCGCTCCAAAGTTTCGATCATCCGACCGGAATAAGGCGCGTGTGCCACCTTTCCGGCCACGAAGTTGGAAATCGTCTCGCTATAGCTTGCCTGGTTCGCGCCGGCCGGCATCGTCTTGTGGAGGTCGGCCATGAGATCGAGATACGCGCTCGCCTTGCCGAGATTAGCTCCTGCATCAAGCGCGACATTCCATTTGTCGTCGAAGATATTGACGCCGTCAGCAAACATGAAACCGGGCGAAAGCCAGTTCGCGGCGGCATTGGCCCCAACCGGGAACAGCGCGCCGAACATACCGTCTCCCTGCAGCGCCTTCGCGTTTTCGGAGAGTTCGCTCCAAATCGATGGAACCTTGAGTCCTTTGGCTTCGTAAAGATCCTTACGATAATAGACCCATGCAAGATTGTAATCGTAAGGATAGAAATAGGCGGTGCCGTCGATCTCCATCAACGACTTCGGGCCCCATTTGTATTTATCTGTCAGAGCATTCAACGGAACTAGACGCCCTTCGCCAGCGAGCAGAAGAATATGTGCTGCGTATGGGACGGTGGCTATATCGAACGGCTTTCCGGCTCGGATCGACGTCGTAAGCTTAGTAAAGGTGTCTTCGAGCGGAGCGGAGTCCACGGTGACTGACACGCCGGTTGCACGCTCATACTCGGCGGCGGCAACACGCAGCGCCCGGATCGTATCGATCGATGTCTCGTTATTGAGCATGCGTACCGATTTTTGCCGCGCATGGACTGCCGGCGCAAAGATACTGGCGACCGCCCCAGCCCCCACCGATGCTACGAACTGTCTGCGGGATAACCCCCCGCCAATCTTTTTGGTCATCGCGTTTCCTCCTGATACCTTTTTGTTTACTACTTATCGGCCTGATCGATCCGTGATCCGGTGCTCTTATCGAAGAGATGAAGTTTGCCCTCCGGAATGGCGAACGAAAGCACGTCGCCCTTCTTCAGATCATCTCGCCGCTCAATCATGATGCGCATGAACAGGCCATTACACGTGCCAGAGCACAGCGTTTGCACACCAAGCTGCTCTACGAGATTGACCGTGAACTTCAGATCTCCCTCGCCGACCTGAACATGTTCGGGTCGAAAGCCGACGGTGATCTCGACTCCGTCGGTCAGCCTAGGATTCCTACCCAAAGGTATACGCATTTCCTGCACCACGGCGTCGCTGCCGCCGACTCTTCCTTCGAAGAGGTTCATTTCCGGCGAACCGATGAAGGAGGCCACGAATACATTCGCCGGCTTGTCGTACACCCGCAGGGGTGCGCCAACTTGCTGAACAACGCCCCCTTTCATGATCACAATTCGGTCGGCCATCGTCATGGCTTCAACTTGATCGTGAGTCACGTAGATCATACTTGTGCCAATACGCTGATGAAGCGCGGCGATTTCCTCACGCATGCGTACACGCAACTTGGCATCGAGATTCGAAAGCGGCTCATCGAGCAAAAATACGTCGGGATTTCGGACAAGTGCGCGCCCGAGCGCAACGCGCTGCATTTGACCGCCGGATAGCTGCTTGGGTTTTCGGCCCAACAGCTCCTGGAGGTCGAGCATTTTCGCCGCTTCGGCGACCCGTTTCTCGATCTCTTGCTTCGGCAATTTCGCCAGCCGCAGGCCAAATGCCATGTTCTCGTAGATAGTTTTGTGTGGGTAAAGCGCGTAGTTCTGGAACACCATCGCGATGTTCCGATCTTTCGGCTCAAGATGAGTTACGTCGCGGTTTCCGATACGTACTGTGCCGCCGCTGATATCCTCGAGCCCTGCGATCATACGCAAGGTGGTTGACTTCCCACAGCCGGAGGGACCAAGAAAAACAACGAATTCGCCGTCTTCAATCTTTAAATTGAAATCGTGGACGACGGTGAGCGCACCATACTTCTTGACTACACTTCTTAGTTCGATCTCGGCCATTTCTCCCCCGTCGCCGCCTCCGAAACTGGATAATCCAATATGGTAGTACCACTTTTTTGGAACGTCAAAGCAATTTTTGGCGTCAAACAGCGGGTTCAGCAGGTATCGTGCTGTGGTGACGTGGTTCGCACTTTTCTCGCCAGTGAACTCATTCTCAGCGCGGTCCCGCAGCGATTCTGCGCATTAGATTGGCGTTAATGCTCAGACTATTGCCGTAGATGACGGTTTCTCACCCGTTCGACGCAATCTTCTTGTGGCAGTTGCAGAACGGCCTGGTTAGCCGGCGCAGCCTTGCAACGAGCAACTCCTCCTAGTCCAATGTGGCAGTCAATTGATAGCGATCCATCGCCTCGGCTGCGGTATCCCACTTCTGTGGCGCTTCATAGATTTATAGTGATCGCGCATCAGTCGATGCCGATTTGTCCCGCGTCAAAAGAGTACAATTGCGCCACGTCCTCGGCACACGAGGAAGCATGTACTTATTCTTTGTCTGTATAGGGGAACTCATAGCAGGCCGCCAATGGGTAGTCTGGTAGGCTCTTCTTTTGGTGCCCTCTCGGGCTGACTTTTTGTGTCAATGAGCACAGCGCTCGCCGGCGCTCGTAGATGGCCACTCGCGCGCTAGCAGGACGGCGAGCGTACGGCAATCTCGCCGACGGCCTTAGAGGTATAGGATTCATCAGGCAAAAGGCCCTCATCGAACTAAGCTTTCTAGCTTGCGGCACCCTGCAATTTCCGGCGGCACCGGCCCGCCTTCCGCCCAGTCCAGAAGCTCTATCGTATGGACGATAGGCAAGCCGGTTCCTTGTGCGATCTGGGTCATGCAGCCGATATTGCCCGCGGCGATGATGTCCGGTCTGACACGGTCGATGTTCCCGATCTTGCGTTCCAGAAGACGCCGCGACAGCTCGGGCTGAAGCATGTTGTAGGTTCCCGCCGATCCGCAGCAGATATGCCCCTCCGGAACCTCCCGCACCATGAACCCTGCCTGTCGTAACAGAGTCTGCGGTGCGGTCTTGATCTGCTGGCCGTGCTGCAGCGAACAGGCGGAATGATAGGCGACCACCAGTTCGCGCGCGGCGGCTGGCTCTACTTCCGGAAGACGGGTCAAATATTCCGAGATGTCGAGCGCGAGCGCCGAGACGCGCGCCGCCTTCTCCGCATAGGCGGGGTCGTTCCGAAGCATGAAGCCGTAATCCTTGATCGTCGTTCCGCAGCCCGATGCGGTGACGATGATCCCGTCGAGGCCCTTGCCCTCGATCTCGCGCGTCCATGCATCGACATTGTTCCGGGCGGCATCGAGGGAGTCGTTCTCTCTCCCCATATGATGCACGAGCGCGCCGCAGCAGGCCTCGCCCTCTGCGTGCACGACCTCGATGCCGCGCCGCGTGAGATAGCGTATCGCGGATTCGTTGATCGACGGACGCAGCACCGGTTGCGCGCAGCCTGTTAGCAGGGCGACGCGTCCGGCGGCGGGCTCGACGAATGGTGCGCGCTGGGCAGACGCGGGAAGCCTCGATGGTGCAAGCGCCAGCATGGCATCGAGTTCGCGTGTGCCGGGAACGAGCCGCAGCAACGGCCGGAACGGCCGCGCCAGACGCGCCAGCCGCACCGCGGCGCGAAAACGGCGAGGATAGGGCAGGACGCCGGCAAGCACCGCGCGGAGCAAGCGCTGCAGCGGCGGCCGCCGGTAGGTCTTCTCGATGTACGCACGCGCGTGATCGACAAGATGCATATAGTGAACGCCCGACGGGCAAGTGGTCATGCACGACAGGCAGGAGAGGCAGCGGTCGATATGGGTGACGACCTCCTTGGTCGCCGGACGCTCCTTTTCCAGCATGTCCTTGATGAGATAGATCCGCCCGCGCGGGCTATCGAGCTCGTCGCCGAGCAAAAGATAGGTCGGGCAGGTCGCGGTGCAGAAGCCGCAATGCACGCAGGTCCGGAGGATCTTCTCCGCAACCTGGGTGTCGGGATCGGCGAGCTGGGCCAGCGAGAAATTTGTCTGCACGTCAGATGCCCGGATACATGATGCCGGGATTGAACAGCCGGCGCGGATCGCTGCTGTGCTTGAGGCCGGCCGTGATCTTCATCAGGGCCTCGGGCAGCGGTTGGAACACATCGACGCTCCGCCTTATGTCGTCCGGTGCCCGGATGAGTGTGGCATGGCCGCCGAGACCGGTCAGCGCGGCGCGGATCGCTGCCGCGCCGGCATCGCCGGTGATGGGCATCGACAACCAGACGAGGCCGCCGGACCAATCGAACAAATAGCGCTCGGGCGGAGCATTCGAGAGCGCGGCGATCAGGGTAGGGCCGTCCGTGGGCTTGACCGACACGCGCCAGACGGCGTTGCCGGATGGCATCGCCACGAAAGCGCCGTCGCGGACATCGCGCCATAGCGATATCGTTTCCTCGCCGTCGACAACACGGCTCGGAGCCGGGTCCGCCAGGAATGTCTGCAATGCCGTCATCCGGTCACGGACCGAAGCCGCCATGCCCTCAAGACGCAGCAAGGTCCGCGACGGCGCGCCGCCATGCGCAGGCAGGTGCGCCGCGCCCGATATCTCGAAAGGCGAGCCCATGGCCGCGGTCAGCGCTTTGATAGCTTCACTATCGCCAAGCCCGTCCAGAACAAGCGTCCATACCCGTTCCGGCCGCGGCAGGACCTTGAACGTGATCTCGGTCAGGATGCCGAGAGAGCCGTAGGAACCGCAATAGAGTTTCACAAGATCCAGCCCGGTGACGTTCTTCATCACCCGGCCGCCCGATTTGATAATCTCGCCCCGACCGTTGACGAAGCGAAGGCCGACAATGCTGTCGCGCGCCGCGCCCGCCTGGATACGGCGCGGGCCGGAAATGTTCGCGGCCGCGACCGCGCCGAAGGTCGGCTCTCCGTTCGTGCCGTACAGACGCCGATGATCGCCCGGTTCGAAGGGCAACATTTGTCCCTTTTCCTCGAGCGTCTGCTCGACAAGCGAAACCGGCGTTCCCGCGTGCACCGACATCATCATTTCGGCGGGCTCGTAGAACACGATGCCGTCGAGACCGCGTGTCGAAAGCACGTCGTCTGCCTCGACGTGCCGGCCAAACCCGCTGCGGGTGCTCGATCCCCGAATCGATACCGGAGCGGTCAGCCCGCGGATAACATCGGCAGCTTCGCTCTCACTCTGTGGCGTAAAGACGTGTCCCATCAGACGGTTTCCAGATGCCGGGATTCGAGCGGGAAAACCTTCGCCGGATTGAGCAGCCACCCCCGGTCGAACACCGCACGGATGCGCATCTGCTGCGCAAGGTCCGCTTCGCTGAACTGGTGATGCATCAGGTCGCGCTTCTCGATCCCGACGCCGTGCTCGCCGGTGAGGCAGCCGCCGACCTCGACGCAAAGGCGCAGGATGTCGTTGCCGGCGTCCTCGGCCTTGCGCTGCTCGTCCGGATCGTTGATGTCGTACATGATGAGCGGGTGCATGTTGCCGTCTCCGGCATGGAAGACGTTGGCGACGCGCAGCCCGTAGCTCTCGACGATCTCGCCCGTGCGTTTCAGCACATAGGAAAGCTGGCTTGTCGGTACGGTGCCGTCCATGCAGATATAGTCGGCGATGCGCCCTGTCGCGCCGAAGGCGGACTTCCGGCCCTTCCAGATGAGTGCCGCTTCCATCGCCGACTGCGATTCCCGGACGACGCGGACATCGTGCAGCCGAGCGATCTCGACGATCTTCGCCAGCTGCGCCGCGATGTCGGTCGGAAGCCCTTCGACCTCGACGATGAGCAGGGCGCCGACATCGAGCGGATAGCCGGCCTTGGCGTAGGCCTCGCAGATCTCGATCGCGGGCTTGTCCATGAATTCGATGGCGACGGGAATGATCCCGCTTTCGATAATGGCGGCGACGCAGCGGCCGGCGTCCTCCGAGGTGTCGAAACCAAACAGAACCGGCTGCACGGCTTCGGGCGTGCGGATGATCCGCACCGTCGCTTCGGTCACGACACCGAGCTGGCCCTCGGAGCCGACAATCAGGCCGAGCAGGTCGAGCCCCGCGCTGTCGAGCGCTCCGCCGCCAATCTCGACCACGGTGCCGTCGATCAGGACGAGCTTGACGCCGAGCAGATTATTTGTCGTGACGCCGTATTTCAGGCAGTGGGCGCCGCCCGAGTTCATGCCGATGTTCCCGGCGATGGTGCAGGCGAGTTGCGAAGACGGGTCGGGCGCGTAGAAGAATCCGTCGGGAGACACCGCGGCGGTAATCGCAAGATTGGTGATGCCGGCTTCGACGCGCATGCAGCGGTTGGGATAGTCGATCTCGATCACGCGGCTCATGCGCGAGATACCGATGATGATGGCGTCTTCATGCGCGATGGCGCCGCCAGCAAGCGAGGTGCCCGCGCCGCGCGGCACGACCTTGACGCCGTTTGCGTGGCAGAATGCCATCACGCGGCTGACCTCTTCCGTCGTCGCGGGCAGCACCACCGCGAGCGGCATGCGGCGATAGGCGGTCAGGCCGTCGGTCTCATAGGCCCGCAGCTCGGCTTCGGACGTGATGAGGCCGGCCGGCTCGACCAGCTTAGCAAGACCCGCGATTATCTCGGGGCGGCGCGCGACAATGGCCGCGTCGACGGGGGGAAAGGCGATGGCACTCATGACGGGCGTCCTGCTTCCAACACTCGGATACTTATCGGTTCTAATCGCTTGCCTATCACTCTGTCGGGCGACCTCCGGATCTATCCCGTCGCGCCGGAGGCCTTGATGACGTCGATGGTGGCTTGGTCGAACTTGAGAAGCCCCTTGAGGATCTCGTCGGTGTGCTCGCCGAGCAGCGGTGATCGCTCAACCGGAACGTCGTTATCCGACAGCTTGATCGGGTTGCCGACCGTGATGTACGTACCACGCACCGGATGCTCGACCTCAACCAGGGTGCCGGTCGCATAGAGCGACTGGTCCTCGGCGATCTCCTTCATGGACAGGATCGGACCGCACGGAATGTCGAACTTGTTGAGGATTTCCATCGCCTCGAACTTGGTCTTGGTCATCGTCCACTTCTCGATCTCGCCGAAGATCTCGTTGAGACGCGGCAGACGCCCCGCGAGCTTTGCGTAGTCGGGATGCTCCACCCATTCCGGCCTGCCGATGACTTCGCAGACCTGCTTCCAGACCTGGGCCTGGGTTATGAAATAGATGTAGGCGTTGGGATCGGTCTCCCAGCCTTTGCACTTCAGGATGCGCCCCGGCTGACCGCCGCCCGAGTCATTGCCCGCGCGCGGAACCGCGTCGCCGAACGGAACGTCTTCGCCGTGCTGGCTGTATTCCACCAGCGGGCCGTGCGCGAGGCGTTGCTGGTCACGCATCTTCACGCGGCAAAGATTCAGCACCGAGTCCTGCATCGCGCACAGCACCTTCTGCCCTTTGCCGGTCTTCGTGCGCTGGTAGAGCGCCGTGACGATGCCGAGCGCCAGATGCAAACCCGTTCCGGAGTCGCCGATCTGCGCACCTGTGACGAGCGGCAGCCCGTCGCGGAAGCCCGTCGTCGACGCGGAGCCACCGGTGCATTGCGCCACGTTCTCATAGACCTTGCAGTCCTCGAACGGGCCGGGGCCGAAGCCCTTCACCGACGCGACGATGATCTTCGGGTTGATCTTGTGGATCGTCTCCCACGGAAAGCCCATGCGATCGAGCGCGCCCGGGGCGAAATTCTCGACCATCACGTCACAGATCTTGATCAGTTCCTCAAGAACGAACTTACCCGCCGCGTTCTTGGTGTTGAGCGTGATCGAACGCTTGTTCGAATTCAGCATCGTGAAATAAAGACTGTCCGCGTTCGGCACGTCGCGCAGCTGCGAGCGCGTGATGTCGCCCTCGCCCGGACGCTCAACCTTGATCACATCCGCCCCAAACCACGCCAGAAGCTGCGTGCAGGTCGGTCCAGACTGAACATGCGTGAAGTCCAGTATGCGAACTCCGTCTAATGCCTTGCCCATATATTCTTCCCGCGTCGATTGGGGATACCAATATGGTATTACCACTTTTCGCAGGTCGAATCCAAGCTAATCGTCGCATGTCCAAAAGCTGCAGGCTTAGAAATCCATGGACGGCTGACGCCCTATGCGGCAACCGTCGTGCGCGGCACATGCCTCATGCGTATCCGACATTAAGTCCGTAGAATGGGCCCAAAACAGTGCGGCACCGAAGACACCTAACAGTCAGTCTTCGTCGGAACTATCCTGACCAAACTGCTTGAGCTGGCGCGGATTTGCGGCGAGCAGGTCCTTCCAGTGCGCAGCGGCACTTAGAAGATGGTGCTCCATCGCCTCGGCGGCGGCATCCGCGTCTCCCTTCTCGAGGGCTTCATAGATTTTGTAGTGATCCCGGCTCGAAAGCGCTGATCTGTCGAGGTTCTGGAAATACACTTTGCGCCGGGGACGAGAGACTTCATAAAATGCATTCACGACCCGTAAGAAAACTTCGTTCTTCGTGGCCGCAACAATAGCGAGGTGGAAACTCTGATCTTGCGCCTCGATCGTTTTTCCATCCTTAATCCGCTTGTCGGCCTCTTCCAGAATCGAACGGATGCCCTTCAAATCCTTGGCCGTCGCGCGTTCGCATGCCAGTCGGATTGCCTGCACCTCCATTATGCGTCTCATCTCGAGCGCCTGTACGATTTCGGATGTTTTCAACGGGAGACCGAGATGAGCCTGCAACACAAGCGCCTCAAAGCTTCCTTCGACTTCGGTGTCGCGTAGGTAGATGCCGGAGTTTGGCCGCCGCTCGATAAACCGCATGACTTCCAAAGTCGCCAGCGCCTCACGTATTACACCACGGCTCATGTCGAAACGCTCAGCTAGATCGCGCTCCGACGGAAGCCGCTCGCCGGCCTCGATGCGCTTTGCGCGCACCAGAGACATTATGTTGCCGATAGCGACCAACGACGCTTGTTGCATTGCGACATTCCCCTCACGTGGTTCGGAACTGGCCAAGCCGGACGTCATCGCTCACTCTGTGAACGCATCATCATATCAACTCCGGTCTGGTAATACCAATATGGAGGCGGAGGCAGCGATGTAGTTTTCAAGGAATCCTGCCTGTTAGCTGCGGCATGCGCTCCGGCACGTCCTTCGGTCCTAAAAAAATGACGCCCCGGCCGAAGCCGGGGCGCGAGGTGTGGTCGGGAGGGACCAAAGGAGCGAAGAGGAGTTCAGGCGGCTTTCTGCCGGTTCAGCTCCAGTCTCGAATTGATGAGTGCGACGGTTTCATCGACGGTCGGGTTCTTCATGCCCAGCTGCGCCGCAACGCCCTGGACCAGAAGATCGACGCGCTCGATGTTCGGCGCACCGGCGAAAAGCGCACGCGCAGCGGAGGACGGCTTCGTCAGCCCTTCCGCGGCACGGGCATATTTCTCGAACGGAACCATGTCGTCCGGCGACGCACCGGCGGCGATGCAGACTTTCTGCACCCACTCGTAGATTGCCTTCGACTGCGCGACATCCGTATGGACCGCATCGCGGATCGAGCGCGGCCCATCCTTCTGGACGCAGCGGTAATTGCCGGTGAGCAGCATCGCCCATTTGGCGAGCGGCACGAAGATCGAGTCGTGCACCTTCAGCTTCACCGGAAGCTCGATGTCCTTGCCATTGTGCGGATAGCGGATGGCATCGACGCTTTCGCCGATGCCGCGCAACATCGCCGTAAGATCATCGGAGTCGAACCGCGCCGCCTTGAAATTCGTCGGCAGCGTGACCTGCAGCACATTGGGCTTTTCCTCTGGCGGACGGAACGCCTGCGGATCGGGGCTGCACAGCGTGAGATAGGCGGGATCGAAGCTGTCCCATACTTCGGGCTTGGTGAAGCAGTGGCGGAGCTTCTTGACGTCGAGTCCGGGAATGCGCGCCAGATAGGGAAGCGGCGGCATGTTCATGATCGACATGCAGGGCTTGCGTGCCTTGGCGACCTTTTCGAGAAGCTCGCGGATAGCGGGATGACCGTATTGCGGCTCCTGCATCGCCAGACCGATGAGATCGTAGGCCAAGGGATCGCAGTTATCGGCTGTCACCGCAGCGATCTTGCCCGTCAGCGAGCGGGAACGGATTTCCACCTGGTCCGGTCCCGATTCAGTGCGAACCGGAAGACGGACGACCGTGCCTTCCGCGTTGATGATGTCGGCTTCGGCGGGCAGGCACAGCAGATCGATGTGATGACCGGCAAGCGCGAGTTTGGTGGCGAGCAGCGACCCGTAGGACGCCCCGAAAATGAGAATCTTGGCAGACATGGCAGACCCCATTCTTGAGGTTATGATTGGAAATTGAAAAAGGGAGCGGCCGTCCCGCAACAGCCGCTTCCATTTCATACCTACTTCGGTGGGTCGATGTGGATTCCTGGATTCAGGATCCAGCGCGGATCAAGCGAGGACTTCATCGCGCCGAACGCTTTGGCGAAAAGATCCGGACGCTCGCGATCGTACCATTCGCGATGGTCGCGCCCGAGAGCGTGATGATGGGTGATCGTTCCTCCGAAGGAGACCATCGCTGACGAGATCGCTCGTTTGATATCCCAGAACTGCTCCACCAGACGATTCTGATCGCCAAATCCGTGATAGGTGAAGTACGGCGCCGGGCCATCCGGATAGATGTGAGTGAAGCGGCAGCTCGCCGTTCCCGGACGTCCAGTTACATCCTGAACGGCCTTGCGCATCGCATCCGTGAAGTTCTGGTGGAAGTCCTTGAAGCGGTCCCACGTGATACACGTTTCGAACGTCTCGCGCATGACGCCACGCGCGATCGCGTGTTCCCGATAGTAAGGCGCACGGATGAAGGTGTCGCGCCACTGGCCAGCTGAGCCCGCCTTGTGACTTTCCGCAGCGTTGGGGACTTCCGCGGCTCCGCCGTAATCGCCGCAGATTTCGATCGCGCGGGCCAGCCAATGATCTACAGGATGGTCGGCCGATTCGAAGCCGAGAACGAGGATGGAATGCGTGCCATCGCCCGCGCCGTTGAACTCCGCTTCGAAAGCATCGATCAAACGACAGTTAGCCGGATAAAGCCCGCTTTGGGAAATGACCCGGACGGCATCGGCACCCTTGTAGAAGTCCGCGAACTTCACGGTCACGGATTTGCGATAGGTCGGGCGCTTGCGCAAACGGATCCACGCCTCTGTAATGACGCCAAGAGCACCTTCGGAGCCGATGAAAGCACGGTCAGGATTCGGGCCAGCACCCGAAACCGGGAAGCGGCGCGATTCGTACATTCCCGAAGGGGTGGCGACACGCATGCTCTGCACGTGATCGTCGATCTGGGTGGCGATGGTGGCGTAATGACCAGCCGCGCGGGTGGCAATCCACCCACCGAGCGTCGAGAATTCGAACGACTGTAGGAAGAAGCGCATGGTTAGGCCGCTCGGCTTGAGCTGGCGCTCGAGCTCCGGCCCGAAAATGCCAGCCTGAACCCGGGCACATTCGGATTCCTTGTCGATTTCGAGAACCTGGTTGAGGTAGCGCAGGTCGAGAGAGAGTGTTCCTGCATAGCGGGTGTCGCGGCTTGGTTCCACGCCGCCTACAACGCTTGAGCCGCCGCCATAAGGCGTCACGGCGATGTTGTCGTTCGAGCACCAATCCAGCAAATCAAGAACATCCCGTTCGTTGCGGGGATAGGCGACTATGTCGGGGGGATTACTGAAATCGCGGCGAAAAGCGCGCGAGTAATCGTGCGCGGAGCTGCCATAGGTGTGCGCTAGGCGCTCATACTTCTCGGTCGTGCAAATACGCGAGAGGCTGGCGGGCGGATTAACACGCGATGCAGGAACAGTGATCTCATCGAGGGTAGGAGGAGGCGTTACCTTGAATTCCTTGATTCCAAGATATTTCGTCCACTTCTTTTCCATTGCCGCGATCTCGTCCGGAGTGACGATTTCGTCTTCGTATCCCCACGCGTAAAACTTCAACTTGCGGTCTGACATCGCATAATTCCTCTTCAGCGCCCTTCCTGCAGTAAGTGCCTGAAGGCAGCTGCCACGGATATACCAGATTGGTAGGCCCAATTAGCATCGATTTATGTGAGCCGTCAATCACGCGCCCACCTCCATGGCCTATTTCTAACGACTAATACCAACCTGGTATGACCAGATACCTCTGGCTTTGCTTTATCTGCGAAACGTCACAGAGCCTTTATTTCCATGACGGTTCTTACGATTTTCAACTGAAAAGCTGTCTTCGTATCAGAAGCCGCACGGCCAATGCCAATTCGTGGATGGGCTCGTCGTGAGATAGAAGCGGCGGGGCAGCACCCTCAACAGAGTAGAGGCGTTTCAGGTCGCTCTGCACCCACTCACAAATTGGCGCTCCACAGCATTCTATCGTATTTACACCAATGGGGCGGTGAAACCATGCCGTTCGCTGGCGGGAAGACCTTTGTTCACCGGAAGCTGCGCGTCGGTCTCCCACGACGCCCATGCTCGATGCGCGTCGCCCATTTGACTCAATAGACGGGTCTCGCTAAGTGGCTTGGCCACATTGGCCCGCTCACCTTCCAAGCGCCACCGGTATAATGTCCGTCTATTCTCTCGATGACTACGTGCCTGTCGGCCAGTCTCCCTGGCTGGCGCCAGATGCAACAATCATCGGCCGAGTTGCGATGGGCAGCGACGTCAGCGTGTGGTTTGGCGCCGTTTTGCGCGGCGATAACGACGACATCCGGATCGGCGCCCGCACCAATATACAGGACGGCGCAATCATACATGCCGATCCCGGCTTCCCAGTTACTGTCGGCGAGGGCTGCACCATTGGCCACCGCGCCATTGTCCACGGCTGCACGATTGGCGACGGCTGCCTGATCGGAATGGGCGCCATCGTGTTGAACGGTGCCGTCATAGGAGCCCACAGTGTCGTGGGTGCCGGAGCACTCATCCTCGAAGGCCGCATCTATCCGGAGCGCTCCCTGATCGTCGGCGCTCCGGCCAAGATAATTAAGACGCTGGCACCGGAGGACGACGTCAATCTCAACGCGGCGGCGGCAGCATATGTAACCAACTCCGCACGTTTCCGGCGCGGACTGCGCCCCGCGGATCTGGTGGAAAAAGCATGATCGACACCCGTCGCTCCGTGCACACATACTTCCCATGCTCAAGATCAATCCACTGAGCGCTCGATTTGAGGTCCAACTCGGCTGCGGCCAGTAATCCTTCGACGTCGCAACGGTGTTCGAACAAAGCACAGACATCGTATGTACACGTTCAAAGTCTTTCGGCCGCTAACCCGCCGGATCACGCAGGATCCCGGGTGTGCAGTTGGCCTAGCGCCTTTTGAGCCTTCATGCTGCATTTTTCCGTGAACTTCCTACGCCCGCGAATGGAAGCTGAATCTCATGCGGGGACTTTTTGGCCGGCACTGTCGTCGCGCTTACGTTATTTAGGGCCAGCTGAAGGCTTGCCTGTCGGCCCGCGCGGATAAAGCCGGACCAGCCTGGCCGAGCTCTGGGCACGGCCATGGGTGTGAGATGACAACTTGTGGACAAAAGCTGAAACGGCCTTGCTGGCCGCGCGTTTCCGGGCATCATCGTGTGATCTCTAAGTAATCGCTTAGGTCCAGAGGCGGGATGCCCGATCTAAGGTCAGAGCTTAGGTTCGGAGGCGGGATGCCCCGGATGCGGTTTACCGCAGGATCAGGCTTTAAAGCGCGTTGCGTGATGCTTCGCGCTGGTGGGTGGGAACCTCCTGAGCCGGGAATATCTCCCAACCGTCGCGATAGCGGGATGCTTCGCACGGTCGCCTGACTAAAATCCTCATTCTATCTGGCTGCCGACATCGGCAGATCGCGGAGGCTCGTACCTATGTCTCGATCACTCGGGGCAGCGGTGATCGCTGCTCGGCGCTCGCTAACGCGCGCGTACATTACTTCTTTCGCTCGATCCAATTTCCTCGCGCCAAATCTCTGCAAGACGGCAGGAGGTTGGCTATGACCCCATTGCCAAAGTTCGAGCACCTGGAAGTTACTGCTCTCAAACCGTGGTGCCGGAACGCCCGAACACATTCAAAGAAGCAAGTCCAGCAGATCGCAAAAAGTATCGAGCGCTTCGGATTCACCAATCCGGTGCTGATCGATGACGACAACGTCATTCTAGCGGGACACGGCAGAATGGAGGCAGCCAAGTTCCTAATGCTCAACACCGTGCCGTGTGTCCGCCTGTCGCAAATGTCGGCGGCAGAAAAGCGCGCTTATGTCATCGCCGACAACAAGCTGGCCCTCAATGCGGGCTGGGACGAGGAAATACTTGCCGAGGAACTGAAGTTTCTCCTCTCAGACGAAACGGTCGATGTCGATCTCACCGGCTTTTCAATTGCAGAAATCGACAGTCTGGTCGAAGGGCTCGCCCCTGAGGAAAAGGGCGATCCAAAGGCAGATCTCTTGCCGCCGGCAGCCGTGCCAGCCCGGTGCCAACCAGGCGACCTTTGGAAGCTCGGGCGCCACCGTCTCTTGTGCGGCAACGCCACCAGTTCTGAGGACGTTCAAAAGCTGCTGGACGGCGAGTTAGCCGAGATGGTCTTCACCGACCCTCCTTACAACGTGCCGATTGACAAGAATGTGTGCGGACTGGGCTCGATCAAGCATCGAGAATTCGCAATGGCCTCTGGCGAGATGAGTTCGAGCGAGTTTACATCGTTCCTTCAGGGCGTCATGGAGAATCTCGTCTCGAACAGCTCCAACGGTTCCATTCATTTCATCTGCATGGACTGGCGGCATACAGGCGAGCTCACAAGCGCAGCAGAGGGCCACTACTCCGAACTGAAGAACTTGATCGTATGGGTCAAAGACAACGGTGGAATGGGAACATTCTACCGCTCCCGACACGAGCTGATCTTTGCGTTTAAGAACGGCGACGAGCCGCATATCAACACGTTTGAGCTCGGCCAGCATGGCCGATACCGCACCAATGTCTGGGAGTATCGCGGAGTAAATACACGCAAAGTCGGCCGGCTGGATGAATTGTCCATGCATCCGACAGTCAAGCCGGTGCAGTTGATCTGTGATGCGATGAAGGACGTGTCCCGTCGCGGCGGACTCGTTCTCGATGTCTTCGGGGGGAGCGGCTCAACACTCATTGCTGCGGAGAAGACCGGTCGACGCGCCGCGTTGTTGGAAATCGATCCTCTCTATTGCGATCAGATCATCGCTCGATGGGAAGCTTTTTCAAATGACACGGCCGAGAAAGTAACTGACGGAGCCGCCCCGTGAAGAACAACGACGGTGATAGCGGTGGCCCCGGCGATGACGATTACGAGGTCGGATACGGAAAACCGCCGAAAGCGACACGATTCCGGAAAGGGACTTCCGGGAATCCGAAAGGACGACCACGTGGATCGAAGAAGGCGCAAGTTCTCTGCCGCCGGGATACCTTCGTGCGCATTGTCATGGAGGAGGTAGATCGGAAGGTTCGCGTGAACGATGGAAATCGGGTGATCGAAGTGACAGCGCTCCAAGCCGTCTTGCGGTCTCTTGGAATTAGCGCGCTCAAAGGAAGCTACAGGGCGCAAGCAAAATTCATTGCGATCGCGAAGGCAAATGAAGACGAGCAGAACGAGGGCAACTTGGACGCATTCAAGGCCGCGGTGGAATACAAAGAATGGGCTACTCAAGAGCTAGAAACCCGCAAACAAGCGAAAAAGAGCATCGACGACATCATCCCCCACCCGGAGGACATCCGCATAGACCCTTGGGCCGGAACCGCCGTCATCGTCGGACCTCTAACCCCCGAAGAGAAGAAAAAATGGGCCGCCATGAAGTCTTACATAAAGCGGTCCGGAAATATTCTGCGGGACTTGGAGGAACAATTGCGGATCGAGAAAGATCCGAACGAGAAGCAGGGGCTCATACACGACATCGAAGGCGTTAGAGAGAGGGTTGACAGCTACAAACGGACAATGGCGGATCGTTGGCTCACTCAGAAGGAGTAATCAATTCACTGCAGCGCTCGCCGGCAGAATTTTGCAGCCATGACCGGATTTCCCTCGCAGAAGGCCCGAACGGCCGATCGACCCAATACACCGAGCTTGACGTCTGACAGGCCGAGAAGCTGCCGACTGGAGAAATTTTGCCATTCAATTTTCTTCAGCTCCGATCGCGTAATTCTCCAAGTGATGACGTCGGACATTTCCGTCATATTGTAAGCATCGAGGGATTCCGCGCGGACGAGAAACTCAATGCCGGAATATTCATCGCCCTCCCTGGCGATAATCTCTGCGGCTTTGAGGTAGACGATCGCTGGAATCGAAATGAGGTTTGACTCGCTGGGTACCGTCGTCAACGCATACGAAACGCGAACCGCTTTCCCCGGAAGACCTTTGACGTCGAAAACCTCCTCGACGCTCTGAAGATGCCTGCCGCCGGCGTCTTTGATGAGATCAAGCGCGGTTTTCGGCTCAGGTAAGATGGTAATATTCGGCGTCTGTTCTGGCGCTGGCAGGGGCGCGACCGGCTCCATCTTGGCCTCGGGGTCGTTTCGTTCCTCGGCCTCTTTAGGTTTTGTCGCCGCATCGTCGGAGGCGGGCTCGTGCGTTGGCGCCGGAGGCGTCGGCAAAAACGAAGTCACTATTCCAAAGCCGATAACGGACGCTGCGGTAACCCCAAGCCAGGATTTCCGAGATCGAAGGGGCGGGAGCGGCCAGACTATCGCGAGCACGCCGTATAACGTCGAGCCGATCAGCGTCAGCAGTAGCAATGCAATCAAGATGGCCATTTAAATCTCCCGGTGGTGGTTCATTCGCCTCCGGGTACAAGCCATGCTTTTCAAATAAAATCCACTTCTGGGATAATCCTGAAAGCGGATGAGCTTCTGCGGACTCGATTCGTCGCAAGCTCATGCGCAAAACTCTACGATCACCCGATCACAGTCGCCTCGTCGAGGTGCTGATCTCCAGCCGGAAGGCGGCCGGCCTCACTCAGGACGCCTTGGCTCGCCGCTTGAAGAAGCATCAGTCATTTGTCGCCAAGTATGAGAACGGAGAACGCCGACTGGATATCGTGGAGTTTGTAGTTTTGGCTCGTGCGCTGGGCGAGGATCCTGAACGCCTTTTTAAGCGCTATCTGAAGGCTAGCAGCTGAGCCCGCAAAATTGGGCGAATGTCTTAAAAAGGACTGGCATCTTATCGCTTAGCAAGCATTGCTATTGGGGACACCGGGCGACCGGTTGAACCTCGCCTCGAATCCCACTCGGGGCTTCAGGTGGTGACGGAAACCCGTCATTACCTGGAGGTCCTTATGTCAAAGCTCACCGATGCACAGCTGGTAATCCTATCGAAGGCCGCACAGCGCGAAGACCGCGTCGTCGATCAGCCGACCCGGCCAAATTCCAAGACAATCGCGATGATTAAGACGCTCATCGAGCGCGGTCTCATCGCCGAGATCGCTGCCGATCCTGCAATGCCGGTCTGGCGTTATGAAGACGCTAGAAATGAGCCGTTGGCCCTTGTCATTACCGATCTCGGGCTTGTCGCCATCGGCGTGAGCACCGAGCCGACCGTCGAGGAGCCACAAGCAGCCAAGAAGCGAATCAAGCCAACAGCTAAGCGTAAGGCGGCGCCAAAGGCAGCTAACGCGAAGAGGCAGAAGGATGCGCGGCCCCCGCCCTCGGCCCCGGCGACAGGCAAGACCGCGCTGGTCTTCAAACTGCTGCAGCGCAAGGAAGGCGCCTCGATCACCGCATTGACCCAGGCCACCGGCTGGCTGCCGCATTCGGTGAGAGCTGTACTCACGGGCCTGAGAAAGAAGGGCTACGGGGTCAGCCGCGACAAGGCCAAGGACAAGACGAAAACGATTTACAGGATCGTCAAAGTGCCGGCCGATAAGGCGGCTTGATCATGGCGCGCTCAAAAATAGCGCCCGAGGATATCGATAGGGAGCTCGCCAGCCTGGGCGAGCTCTCACTCGACGATCTCAAAAGCCGATACCTCGATCTCACGGGCTCCCTTCCCCCGAAATATATGCGCCGCGGACTGATCGAGCTTGCGACCGGTCATGCGTTACAAACCGCTGTGCTGGGCGGACTCGATCGTGAGACCAGAAAGAAGCTGGACGCTCTCGTTGCCGTGATCGTGCTTAAGGATGCGCCGCAGCCCAATCCGACACCGCGCAAAACGAAGCTGAAGCCTGGCACCAGACTGATCCGGCAATGGCATGGCCGGATCTATGAGGTCACCGTCACCCGCGGTGGCTTCGACTGGGACGGCAAACGCTTCGGATCCCTGACGGAGATCGCAAAGGCGATCACCGGTACGAAATGGAATGGTTGGGTTTTCTTCGGCATCAAGAAGGCGCCGAGCACGCCGCCAAGTTTAAGCTCCTTGGATTCACCGGCAAAGGAAGTCCCCGCCGCTGATGTCCGCACAAGCGCAGTCCTGGACTCTGCTCATGGCTAACAAGAAACTGCGTTGCGCGGTCTACACTCGCAAGAGCTCGGAAGAAGGCCTCGAACAGGACTTCAACTCGCTGCATGCCCAGCGCGAAGCCTGCGAGGCCTACATCGTCAGCCAGAAGCATGAGGGCTGGAGTGTCCTGCCAACTCTCTATGACGACGGTGGCTATTCCGGCGGCTCGATAGACCGCCCCGCCCTCCAAGGACTCTTGGCCGATATCACCGCCGCCAAGATCGATGTTGTCGTCGTCTACAAAGTCGACCGTCTAACGCGCTCGCTGGCCGATTTCGCCAAGATCGTCGAGATCTTCGACGCGAACAAAACCTCATTCGTCTCGGTAACCCAGGCCTTCAACACCACCAGCTCCATGGGACGCCTTACCCTCAATGTTCTCCTGTCCTTCGCGCAATTCGAGCGCGAGGTTGCCGGTGAGCGCATCCGCGACAAGATCGCGGCCTCCAAAGCAAAGGGGATGTGGATGGGGGGTCATGTCCCAATGGGATATCGCAGGAAGGATCGAAGCCTTATTGTCGAGCCGAATGAAGCAAAGCTGGTACGGACAATCTTCGAGCGATATCTTGAGCTGGGCACCGTCGAAGCCGTCGAAAACTCGCTGCGCGCCGAGGGGATCGTAACGCCGATCTATCGGTCAATCGAAGGTACTTCCAGCGGCGGGCGACCGTTCTTCCGGGGCCATCTCTATCAGATGCTGAACAACGTCATCTATGCTGGGAAAATCCGACACAGAGGAATGATTCACGAGGGTCTCCACGAGGCTATCATTGACCCCGAGACCTGGGATGCCGTGCAAGCGCACCTGGCTCAGAACACACGGCGCCCGAGGGGTTCAGGCCGGGCCAAACATCCGAGCCTGCTTGCGGGGCTTCTCCGAGACGCCCGCGGCCGACGGCTGGGCGTTACCCATTCCAACAAGAACGGCGTCCGGCACCGGTACTATCGCTCTCGGCTCGGGCCGAGCGATGCTAGCTCGACACAACTGCGAGTCCCGGCCGCAACGCTCGAACCAACAATTGCAAATCTCCTCGCGCGATACCTACGTGATCCGTCATGGATCGCCTCTCAATGGTCAGGGTCTTCCAGCGATATTTCCTCGGTAGTCGAACATGCGAGATCGCTTGCAGATATGCTGGCGGCAGAGGATCCTGCCGCGCGTTTCGATGTTATTACCCGGCTCGTAAAGCAGATTCGCCTAGCCGACGACTATGCTGCCATCGATGTCAATATCGGCGCGCTCGATCCCACAGATACCGGCGATGAGCATATCGCGACGATACAGGAACCCACACGTTTTGAACGCCGCGGCCTTGAACTCAAATTGGTCATCCCAGCCTCCGGCGAGCCTGACCCCCTCCCCGATCCCGCTCTGGTCAAAGCCGTTGGTCAGGCTCACCGCTGGTGGCGCGACCTGTGCAGCGGACGTTTCGCGACATTGCGCGACCTCGCCCGGGCATACGATACCGACGAGCGTTATGCGGCCTTCGTGCTGCGGTTGGCATTTCTGTCGCCGGAATTGACCGATAACATCTTGGCCGGCACACAGCCGTATGGACTGACGCTGCACCAACTCTTGTGGAAGGTGGATCTCCCCGTCTCCTGGCGCGCGCAGCGCAAGGTGGCGACTGCTAGCTCAGCTCGATGATGTCCACAATTAACCGGGCGAGATTCACTAGGATGTTGGTAGCGATCAGCCAGAACGAGGTTGCTCTGCCCGTGTTTGGTGCCTCGGAATTTTCCGGAAGTCAGCGCGAAGGACCCCAAAATTACCGGCTATCGTCTCTGCAAGAAGGGCTAGCCCGCACTCATCACGTGGCAGTCGCCAGAGACCACAGCCGAGACCTAGCCAAAGCGGGCGCGGAACAGGCCTTCGGCACGCATTAACCCACCCGCTCTGCGAATATGTATCCCAAAAAATTCAGCAGCACTTGTGCGGCAAGAAAGCCCGTAATCCCGGATGGATCGTAAGCGGGCGCTACCTCAACCAGATCCACGCCGACGACCTTGCCGCGCTTCGTCAAAGCCTGCAGGATCTCCATCACTTCATAGTAGAGAAACCCGCCATGGCTCGGCGTGCCTGTGCCGGGCGCAATCGACGGGTCGAATCCATCGATATCGATCGTCACATAATAACGGGCGCCCGCCGGGATCGCCTCCAGCACGCCAGCGGTTCCAAGCCTTCTGGCTTGTCGTACCGACATGATACGCGATCCGCGTGCCCGCGCGTCATCGTAGCCTTCCCTGGCCGTGGACGACACATTTCGGATACCGATCTGGGTGATGCCCGTCACATGCGCATGCTCGGCCGCGCGCCTCATCGGATTACCATGTCCTTCCGTCACGCCGTGGCGTACGTCGACGAAATCGAGATGCGCATCGATTTGAACGATGTGGATCGGCTCCTGATCGCTGAACGCACGGATGCACGGTATGTTGATCGCGTGATCGCCGCCGAGCACCACGGGCAAGGCGCCTCTCGCAAGGATCTTGCGCACGGCGGCTTCGGAATTAGCGTGGCTCGCGCGGGTGTCCGTATGTATGATATCAACATCGCCGACATCGACGATCCGCACCTTGTCCATCGGCAGATAGACCGTGTCGTCTTCGTGATCATAGGCGCCGCCGTGACCGAACGAGAAGAGTGTCGAAGCCTCGCGAATAGCGCGCGGTCCGAACCGGGCGCCGGAGCGGTATTGCGTTCCCATGTCGAACGGCACGCCGAGAACGGCAACATCGGCGTCTATTCTGTCAAGATCCGTACAGATGGGACGCTTGCCAAATGTGCAGTGACCGACAAAAGGCAGATCCAGACGGCCTCTCTCGTATGAATGCGCCATCGCTCTTCCTCTCGCCTGTGCTATTTCCGCCGCTTCAGCTTTGCACCGAATTCATATGTGAACCGATCCGCTCGCGTGGTCGTCTGCCCGACCAGAATGGGTTTGTTGGCCGAATCCATCGGGAAGAAGCGGATGACCAGCAACGGAAAGCCGCTAACGACGCGCAGATGCGCGGCCTGGGTTTCGTTCGCTGTCATCGCCTCCACCTGATAGGTCAGCCTGTCGACCACGAAACCGCGCGGTTCGAGCGAGGACATCAAAAATTCGCCGTGGAGCTTGTCCTCGAGTTTGTCGGCGACCTTTTTCGTCAGCCAAAGGACGTCGAGGCCAACCGGCTCGTCATTGGCCAGCAACAGCCGATTGAGCTTCACCAAGGTCTTGTTTCCCTTGGCGAGGCCGGACAGAAACGGCTGGTCGGTGGCCGGAACCGTCGTGACGCCGAGATCAAGCAGCCCCGGCCGCACACCGGATGCCTGCATCTCGTTTTCGATGGGCGCGATCGCGTCGACGGAGAGCGAGCGGACGATGCGCTGGCGTTCCGCGACGAAAATGCCAAGCCCCTGCTTCCCAACCAGCGTTCCTTCCAACGACAGATCGCGAAGCGCGCGCCGCACCGTAATCGCACTGACGCCGAATTCCGTCGCCAGCTCCACAAGTGTGGGAAGTTGGGACCCCGGATCGTATTCGCCGTTCTCGACCCTGCCACGCAGAATGTCCGCGACGCCGCGATACAGGAAGCGGTTCGACGCGGGGCCGAGTGGATGAAGGCGTTCGCGCGTGGACAAATGAGCTCCGTTATGCTGCGTTGTTGACCCGGCTAGATGCCGACGATGGGATCGCCGCCATTCGGACTGATGACCTGACCCGTGATGAACGCGGCTTCGTCTGAAGCCAGATGCGCGACAAGATATGCGATTTCGACGGGCTCCGCCCATCGCTTCAGCAAATTCCAGCTCGCCTCCTCATGGAGCGGGTCCATACCGTTCCAGGTGTTCATTTCCGTGAAGACGACTCCGGGGGCGACTGCATTGACGAGGATCCCGTGCGGCGCGAACTCTCTCGCCCACGCCTTTGTTAGCCCCAACAATGCGGCTTTGGCAGCGCAATAATGTGAACTTCGATGGTAACCCACCATGCCCCTGTTAGACGCCATGTTTATGATCCGGCCGTGATGCCGCGCCGCCATGTACGGAACGATCCGCTGCGTCAGAAAGAACGCCCCACGGACGTGGATATTCATCATGCGGTCGAAGTTCGCGACGTCTATGCCGGAGAACTCAGCTTCTTGCCCCGATATGCCGGCATTGTTCACGAGAATGTCCACACTCGCCAAGGCCTCGCCGATAGTGTGTAAGGTCGCGTCAACATCGGACACGTCGGAAACGAAGCCGCGAGCATGGATGCCTTCCTTGCCGAACTCCGCGACCGACTGCTCGATCGCTGCTCCATCAATATCCTGCAGCAGAACCGCGGCGCCCCGCTGCCCCAGAAGCTGGGCGATCGCACGGCCGATGCCGCGCCCGGCGCCGGTGATAAGTGCCGTTTTCCCGGCAAAGGATTGAGGATTTTCCGTTTTCATGGGCCCGCCCCGCTCTACTTGCCGCGAATGGGCCGGTTCCACGGAACGCCGGGGATCGGCTCGTCGTAATAGGGCAGCATCTCGCGCCGTGGCTTCCAGCTGCCATTGTTGATGCAGGCCTTCGCATGCGCCGCGATCTCTTCCAGAGACGCGAACCAAACCCCGCCCTTGTCCCGCATGTACTCGATCATTTCGACCATCGCGTCGCATCGCGACGCACGGCCCGACACGAACGGATGCCATACGCCGATCCACAAGCCGCCGTACTTCCAAGCGGCATCGAATTCCGCGCGATACACCTCGAAGCCACGCTGCGGGGATATGATCGGCATCTGCCAGCCGAAATCCTTGATCGATGCAAAATGCATCCAGTCATCCGCGGTCAGATCGCTCGGCAGCTCGACCATCTCGCCTGTCGTGTTTGCGATGACGTAGGGAATATCGTCGCCCAGAAGCGACGCGTCATAAGAGAAGCCTTCCGCCAGCAGCAGATCGAGCGTGTTGCGCGAGAACGCGTAGGACGGCGCGCGGAAGCCGCGGGGTCTTTTTCCCGTCGCCTTCACGATGGCGTCGATCCCCTTCCCGAGAAACTCCGCCTCTTCGTCCCGCGACAGCTTGTTTGGATTTTCGTGGATCCAGCTGTGATGCGCGATCTCGTGGCCGCCATCGAGAATGCATTCGACCGCCTGCGGATAGCGCTCGATGCACCACCCGGGAATGAAAAAGGTCTGGCGCATGTCGACCCGCTTGAACGCCTCGACAATACGGGGCACGGCCACCAGCGGTCCGTAGCGAAGCATGCTTGTCAGCGCGATGCGATTCGGCGCGGTGTCGCCCTGATAGATGTGGAGAAGGCTTTCTCCATCCATGTCAAACGTAAATGCAACCGCGCAGCGTGCGCCGTTGGGCCAAGGCAAAGCGGTATTCTCTGTCATTTTCGTACTCGAATGAGAACCGATTGGGCAGATGGCGAAACGTTAGTCGGCACTTGGCTAGAAAAGGGTCATTTTTGCCGAACGTGCCAATTGCCGAGAGTGTATGCTTGGTATACACATTAATCAACTGTGGCGTGGATGGTCACGCCGCGTTTGTGATGGTTGACAGGAGTTGGCAGATGAAAAGTGGTGCAAGACTTTTCGGTATGGCGCTTTCCATCGCGTTCATTGCAGGAGCCGCAGTGTCAGCTCCTCCTTCTCACGCGGGCACATTCGACGACATCAAGAAGAAGGGCGTCACGGTCGTCGCGACCGAAGCCGCCTACCCGCCCTTTGAGTTCATCGAGAACGGAAAGATCGTCGGCTTCGACAAGGACGTTCTGGACGAAGTGATCGCGGAATGGGACGTGAAGCTCGAACATCTGGACGTGCCGTTCTCCGGCATCCTCGCTGGCCTGCTGCAGAAGAAGTACGACTTCGTCTGCACCGGCCTGATCATGAATCCCGACCGGACGAGCAAATATGCCTTCACGATGCCGGTGGCCGTCGCCCCGGTCGTTATCGTCAAGCGTAAGGACAATACGAAGCTGACTTCGGTCGATGACCTGACCGGGATGCGCATTGGCGGTCCTGTGCCGCCGTCCGGTCCGACGAACGTTCTCGTTAATCACAATAAGACGCTCGGCGACAAGGCCAGCCAGGTCGTCCACTTCCAGAGCGCGCCGGATGAATTCCTTGCTCTGTCCAACGGACAGATCGATGCTGCGGTCGAAACGCGGCTCACGGTCGCCGAACTGATGAAGAAACAGCCAGGAGTATTCGAAATCGTCGGCGAGATCGGCGAGCCCTTCTATTATGGCTGGGCCACCCGTCCGGAAGACACCGACCTGCGCGACGCGATCAATGCCGTGATCGAGCGGTTGAACAAGAGCGGCAAGCTGGGCGAACTTCAGGAGAAGTGGTTCGGCTACAAGATGGAAACGCCCACCGGCGACTACCTTCCGGCGGGCTCCATCTAAGGACAGCGTGATGCATTCTCCACCGGTTATCACATGCTAACCGGCCTCCCTGAACTTCTGGAGGCGACCCAGACAACTGCGGTCGCTTCCATACTTGCCATCGCGCTGGCTCTCGTCATCGGGCTCGCAACCGCGGCCGCTCGCCAATCCCAATGGCTCATCCTGCGCAAGATCGCGGGCTTTTATGTCAGCGTCATTCGCGGCACACCCCTCTACATCCAGATCCTCGGCATCTATTTCCTGCTGCCATCGCTCGGCATCGACATTCCGCGCTTTGCGACCGGCGTCATCGCGCTCGGCCTGAACAGCGGTTCTTACATTTCCGAAATGATCGGCGGCGCTGTCACCTCGATATCCAAGGGACAGACCGAGGCGGCGCGCGCGCTGGCCATGCCCATGAGCACGATCCAGCGCCGGATCATTCTGCCGCAGGCGCTGCGCCTGATGCTGCCGCCCCTGACGCTGGAATTCACTGCGCTCGTCAAGAACTCGGCGTTCCTGTCGATCATCGGCGTAGTCGAACTGACGCGCACCGCGCAGCAAATCATTTCGGTTTCTTTCCAGCCGACCCAAACCTGGATCGCGGTTGCCATCATTTATTTCGTCCTGTGCTTCGTGCTCGGGCTTGTCGCGCGTTATCTGGAACGCTCGTTCAGCGTACAGGCGGCACGCTGATGGAAGCATACTTCGACCTGTCTGTGCTGACTTACGGGGCGCCTATCTTCTTCAAGGGAGCGCTCGCAACGATTACGTTCTGCGTCGTCGCGACGCTTTTCGGTTTTCCGCTGGGGACGCTCATCGCGCTCTGCCGCTTCTCGAAGCTCCGCATCCTGCGTGGTTTCGCGCTGGCCTTCGTAGAGCCGTTCCGCAACACGCCGTTTCTCGTACAGGCCTTCCTGATCTATTTCGGCCTGGCGCAACTTGGCATCCGGATGTCGCCTGTGGTTGCGGGCGCGATCATTCTCACGATCTACAGTTCCGCGCTTTTCGCCGAAGCCATTCGCGGCGGGATACTTTCCGTTCCCCGAGGGCAGATGGAGTCGGCGCGAGCCGTCGGCATGCCGTACGCGACCGCCATGCGCCGTATCGTCTTTCCACAAATGCTCGGCTACATGGCACCAGCGTCGACCAACGTGATTATCACGCTGATCAAGGATTCAGCCGCCCTCGCCGTCATTACGGTTCCTGAGCTCGCCATGGCGGCACAGACCGTCATGGGCGACACGTTCCGCCCCGTGGAGGCCTATCTCATTGCGGCGGTCGTTTACTGGCTCATCACGACCGGCACGGGCGCCGGCATCAGCTATGTCGCAAACCGGATGGATACCCTGCGGAAGATTCGTCTTTCACAATCAAGCACTGGGAGGGTTGGCCAATGAGCGGCACGCCGATCGTAAATCTTCGTGCCGTCTGCAAATCATTTGGCGACCTGCAGGTGCTCAAGAGCGTCGACCTGCAGGTCAAGCTCGGTGAAAAGATATGCATCGTAGGTCCCAGCGGATCGGGAAAAAGCACCCTGCTCAGATGCATCAATCTTCTCGAGGAGCCGAACTCCGGGCAACTTGATGTGGCGGGCACGCATATGGATTTCGAGCCGGGCTCGGCGCGGAAATTTTCCGAGAAAGAGGTCAATCGGCTCCGGCAGTCCGTCGGCATGGTGTTCCAGAGCTTCAATCTCTGGAACCACATGACGGCGCTCCAGAACGTGATGGAGGCGCCCATACAGATCAAAGGCGTGCCCAAAGCGCAGGCCGCGGAGAGCGCCCAAATGCTGCTGCAGCGCGTCGGACTCGGCAACAAGAGCTCTTCCTATCCTTCCCAGTTGTCCGGCGGCCAGCAGCAACGCGTGGCGATTGCCCGAGCACTCGCGATGGATCCGAAAATCATGCTTTTCGACGAGCCGACCTCGGCGCTCGACCCGGAACTGGTGGGCGAGGTGCTCGACGTCATGGAAAAGCTGGCCGACGACGGCATGACCATGCTCGTGGTTACTCACGAAATGGGTTTCGCCGTCGAAGTCGCCGATCGCGTCATCTTCATGGACCACGGCGCGATCCTGGAAGACTGCGTGCCCAGTTCCTTCTTCCACCAGCCCAAAACCGAGCGCGCCAAGCAGTTCCTGGCGCGTCTCCTCGGTCGCAACGCCCGCCTTCAAACGCCTGTCGAGTAGCTCTCATGACCGTCCGGTCCACGCGTATTGCCCTGATCTATCCAGCAGCCGATGCCGTTCTTGCCTGCACGGCAACGCGCCTTGCGGCTGACGGCTATCACGTGATCGCGTGCCAGCTCCCGGGCTGTGCGCCGGAAAGCTTGCCCCCGGACAGCGCATCGATACGGCTGACGAGCGTGGATGTGACGAAACCGGACGAGACCGGCACGCTCGTTAAAACTTGCGCGGACGAGTTCGGCGGAGTCGACGCTCTTATTCTCGGCGGAAGTCTCAGCACCGGTGCCGACGCTCTCCGTGCGTGGACCGATTGCGTCGACGGCTTCCTTCCGCAGCTTGAGCGGAACGCAGGCCGGGTCGTCAGCGTGCTGTCGAGCGCCGGGAAATACCGATCGGGCTATTTTCGGCCTGCCGGCGAGACGTCCTCGCGGCAGAATGAAGCCATGGTCAATGGCGCGATCCTCGGGATGACGCGGCAGCGCGCGCTGGAATCCGGTCGAACCGGTGTCCGTTTCAACGCCGTTGTGACCGGCCTTCTGGAAGACGCTCCGGAGGTTGAAGCGATGAGCGACAGAGAGCGCCGCTTCCTCATCGAGGAAATCCCGCTCCGGAGGTTCGGCAGGCCCGAAGAGATCGCGGCCGCAATCGCATTCCTTGCTTCTCCAGCCGCCAACTATCTGACGGGCGATTCCCTGGATGTGAACGGCGGATGGTGGCTGTCATGACGGATAAGCGTCACATGCTGAACGAACATGTCGCCATCGTCACCGGCGCGGCCAACGGCATCGGGCGTGCGATCGCCGAGGCATTTCTCGATCACGGCTGCCGGGTCCTCGCGACCGACAGGGATGCGGGCGGTCTTCAGTCGCTCGCGAACTCGCAGCCGGACCGGACGATCGCCATCACCGCCGACGCAACCAAAGCCTCTGTTGCGGCCCAAGCGGTCGAGAAGGCTCTGTCGAAATGGGGCCGTCTGGACATCCTCGTCAACAATGTCGGCGGACTTGTCGGCCGTCCCGATCTGGAAGCAACAGAAGAGCAATGGCTCGCGACTTTATCCCTGTGCCTGTCGAGCCATTTCTTCTGGTCGCAGGCGGCGGCGCCCGCAATGGCCGCGAACGGGCGCGGACGCATCATCAATATTTCCTCGAATGCCGGACGCTACCGCAGCAATACCGGAACCTCCGGCATCTCCTACAGCGCGGCGAAGGGCGGTGTTCTGGCCCTCACGCGTTCCTGCGCCAATGCGCTCGGCCCACAGGGCATCACTGTTAACGCGATCGCGCCCGGAAGCGTGCTTACGGAGCTTGGCGTCGCCGAAGCGAAGGGGCTCGACCCCGATCTTTACGACCGCGTGATGTCGGAGACGGCTCTCGGCTATTTCGCACCGCCTTCCGAGATCGCTTCCATCGCCGTTTTTCTTGCCTCCGATGACGCAAGCTATGTCACCGGCGCCACGCTGCTCGCCAATGGCGGGTGGTGCACGTCCTGATCCAGACGGACCTTGTTTGAAGGCAGATATGAAGCAGCACTTACTGGATATGGTCGATCGCGACCGCGAGGAAATCCTGACGTTTCTTCAGGGTTTCGTGCGTTGTCCGTCTCCCAATCCTCCCGGCGACACACGCGCCGCCGGAAAATATATCTGCGACTTCCTCGAGAAGAACGGTCATGATTTCGAGGTCATCGCCGGCATTCCGGAGATGCCGAACATCGTGGCCGCCGCCGCATTCGCCGCGCCCGGTAAGCATCTCGTCTTGAACGGTCATATCGATGTCTTCCCTGTCGAAAGCCCAGCGGGCTGGACACACGACCCGTGGAGCGGACACCGGTCGGACGGCATGATGTATGGGCGCGGCGTCGCCGACATGAAGACCGGCACGACCGCATCCATATTCACCTATCACTATCTTTCGCAGGTCAGCGATCATCTGGCGGGCAAGCTGAGTCTTGTCGCCGTTTCGGACGAGGAAACGTTCGGTCCCTGGGGCACGCGCTATCTGTTCGAGCATCGTCCAGAACTCGTGCTGGGAGACTGCGCGCTTATCGGAGAACCGACCAGCAGCCACACGACCAGGTTCGGCGAAAAGGGCATTCTCTGGATGCGTTTTTCGGTGACCACCAAAGGCGCGCATGGCGCCTATACGCATGCGAGCGAAAACGCGATCATCATCGCCGGGAAGATTGTCGCGGAGATACTCGAGGCCCAGAACATCGAGCCGTCGGAGGCCGACAATCTGGCGCTGAGCCTGGACGCCGCCTCGGAAGCCCTCGATCTCGCTTACGGCAAAGGCGCATCCGGCGTTGCGCGGCGCATCACCGCGAATATCGGGACCATGTCCGCCGGCGTGAAGGTGAACATGGTGGCATCGAGCGCAACGTTCGACGTCGATTTCCGGATACCGCTGGGTATCGAGCCGCGCGTTCTCGAGAACCATATCGACAAGATTCTGAAGAAGTTCCCTCAGGCCCGCGCCGAGCGCCTCAACTTCAATCCGCCGAACTGGTCCGCCCCGGATCACGAAATGGTTGAACTTGTCCGGCGCAACGCCGCATCTTTTTTCGGAGTGGCCCCCACTCCCGTGATCGGGATCGCCGCGACGGATGCGCGCCTCTGGCGTTACCACGACGTTCCCGCGATCGTATTCGGCCCCGCGCCCCACGGAATGGCGAGCCACGACGAGTTCGTTTCCGAAGACGAGGCGATCAATGTCGTGAAGACGCATCTCGCCTGCGCGTGGGATTATCTAAGCGTACGGCGATGACGCTGACGATCGACAGCGAAAGGCTGCAGCAACGCTTGGCGGCAATGTCGCGGTACGGCGCCACGGCACAGGGCGGCGTCGATCGTCAGGCTCTGTCGGCCGCGGAGCTAACCGCACGCCGCCAGCTTGTGGATTGGGCATCCGCGCGTGGGTTCCGGTGCTCGCACGATTTAATCGGCAACCTCTTTATCCGTCGCGACGGTACATCGCCGGACGCGCTTCCCATTGCTCTGGGATCTCATCTCGACAGCCAGCCGACGGGCGGAAATTACGACGGGGTGTTCGGGGTGATCGCGGCGCTCGAATGTCTTGAGACTCTGGAAGACAGCGCCGTTCCGACCAAGCATCCCGTAATGGCGGTGTCATGGATGAACGAGGAAGGCTGCCGGTTCTCACCGCCCACGATGGGCTCTTCGGTCTATGCGGGAATTCTGTCGCTCGACGAGGCGGTGGCGGTACGCGACGACAAGGGTGTCGCTGTCGAAAGTGCGTTGATTAATTTGTTCGAACGTTTTCCCGACGTTCCAGTTCTGCCCCCGCCGGCAATCGGTGCCTATATCGAAGCGCATATCGAGCAAGGCCCGGTGCTGGAGGCCGAATCCGCTGTCGTCGGCGTCGTCACCGGTGTCCAGGGCATGCGGCAATACAGGATCGATGTACGTGGCGAGAGCGCGCATGCCGGAACCACGCTGCGCAAATTCAGGAAGGACGCGTTTGTCGCCGCGCGCAAGATCGCCCAGGCACTGGATGACTGGACCGCGAAGCAGGGTGACTTCCCGTTCACTGTCGGCAGATTCATTGTCTCGCCCGGGGCCATTAACACCGTGCCGTCGGACGTAGTGTTCACAATCGACGTACGCGCTCCCAGCCGTGAGATTCTTGCCTCCTTTGACAGTGTTCTCGCCGGAATTGTAAACTCAGCCACGCATCCTTGCGCAGCGAGTTACGAAGTTCTCTATACCGCCGACCCGATCGTGTTCGATCCGGACTTAATCTCAAAACTGGAAGGCTTGCTTCGCGGCCAGAATATTCCGTGGCTACGTTTACTGTCGGGTGCGACACACGACGCCGTGCGTATTTCGCGCTTGTGCCCAGCGGCGATGCTTTTCGTACCCAGCCGAAACGGAATAAGTCATCACGAGGCCGAGTTTACTGAGCCCGATCATCTCGCGAAAGGCGCTCAACTGCTTGCGACATGGGCGCTTCATCTCTCTTCGATGACACCGCAAACCCTTTTCTTTGAACGGCGGTAGACGTCGGAATTCGTGACATCCGTGTAGACGATCACCTTGTCGCACATCGCTGATCAGCCCCGTCCACCATAGATGCAATAGCTGGCGACAGCTCGGGATTATTATACCCGTCGTATACGGCGCCTACCAATCTCCCAAGCCCACTGTCGGGATGCCGCATCAGATTGATCGAGGTCCCCCAACCTCCTCCCGAAGGAGGGGCCACGGAGAGGCCAATCGGTTCCGTAACGCCCCTTACGCGACAGGCCGGAAGCGCGCCTCTCGCAGACTATAATTACGCTTGAGATCGTGACCCCCAACTGGTGTCAAGCCTTCGCGTGCAAGTGGGCTTTGAGAGAGGAAGTCATGCGTCCCAATCCACGAAGTGCGATCGGACCTCGCCTCTTCCCAAGATTTTCGAGAACTTCCTGTAGTCTTTATTTTCGCGTTGCCAGCGACCAGCCACGATCGCAGGATGAACTTTCGCCTTTTTAGCTAGTATTTTGACCTCCTCTAACGTCGCGTCCGGCCCTGAATCAAACGTAAGCCAGAGATCATTAGGGATCAGACTCGACTGCGCGATCTTGTCAGCCTCTTTCTCCGTGTCGTTGACGACGTTGAGCTCAAGATCATCGAAAATTGCGACGGTATCATCCGACAGGTGCTTCCACACGTGGGCCAGCTCGTGCATGAGAGTGAACCAAAAATTGTCTATACGATCATGTCGAAGAGTAAGTGCGACAATTGGAGTACCATCGGGGCGGCGCAAGGCTGCACCGTCCAGGTGCGTGCCGGGAAGATGTCGTAGGACGACGAATGCGATGCCGACGCGGGACAGTTCATGTCGAACCATCGCAACTCCATTTGCTTTCCTACTCACCGTGGCGAGGTTGCGCAGGACATCCATAGACAATGACGATGCACAAAAATTGGGTTCAACTTTGCATTTGAAAGACCGGATTGTGACGGTCGCGCACCAAGCGTGCAAAGCGGTTTCGTCAATCTTGGCCGTTCGTTCAGTTCTAGTTTTCCGCAATAGAGCTGCTGCGGGCTGTCCCCCACACGCGCGAGAAATAAACTCGTGAAACGTCTCGCCCTTTTTGAGAACGCCCCAGCGCGATAGCTGATTTTTTACGGCGACGGCGGGCTCTTGAAGTTTGACATTTTTGGGCTCAGCGGCTGGCCTGATGAGAGCATCCGCAGGAATGCGTAAGTGCTGGCTGAGCGCTCTAATCATTTCCACAGTGAGAGGCCGCGCGCCAGAAAGCACTTCAGACACGCGCGAACGCGACCCAATCAGAGGTTCTAAGTCCCTCGGCTGTAACTCAGCCTGCTCCATTCGAAAGCGAATGGCTTCAACTGGGGAAGGCAAATCGACAGGAAAATGCTTAGTTTCGTAGCTTTCTATCAGAGTCGCTAGAATATCGAGTTCGTCGGCTTCTTCCCCGGTGATCTCTTCCGACATAAGTTCTTCTAGCCGCATAATGCTGGCGGAGTAGTCAGCTTCCGACCGTATCGGACGAATCATTTCTTCTTCTCCTTCCGACCGACAGACGATGCATCAATTTCGTCATATTCGGCGTGAGTTCCGATGAACTTCACAAGAACTATTCCCAGCTCGTAGTTCAGGTGAACAACGAGCCGATGCGAATTTCCGCAAATGTTGAATACGACTCTGTTGTCGGCGAGCACGCTCGCAGACCTGTACGCCCTTTTAAGGTCGTTCGGGCTCTTCCACGCAGCACGGCGGACTTCGGCGTACCAGGCCTTTAGCGGTTGCTCCGCGTTCCGCCGTCCTGGCCGGCTCCAATACTCCTGCAGGGCGCCCAATCGTATGACACGCATCACACTGCCTTAGCTGAGTCGGGCTGTCAACAGAAAGCGATCCCAGAACGGGAACATTGTTCTTGATTTGGGATCAGTTTCATCGGATGATGGTTACTCGTTGATGCTCGCCCTGGTGGCAATGGCCAACCATTTTGCGCGCGAGCCACAGGAGTTACCAATGACGTACTCGGCCCAGGACGGTATCGACCCCTTTCTAAATCCGGTGGACGCGGCGCTCGCCGGCATCGCGATCAACATTCAGTTGCCCCCGTCCCTGCACGACAAAGCCACGGGCCGTTACGAAGCAGTCAGCACCTACGCCGAGCGCGAGGGCAGTCCTCTCAAAAACCGCGTTATCCGCTTTTATCCGCAGGGATCGATGCGGATCGACGCGACGATTTCAAACCGCGGCACCGATGACGAGTACGATCTCGACATCGTCGCCGAGCTGTTCCTCACCGGACAAGAAACTCCCGACGAAGTCCTCGACCTTCTTTTCCAGGCGCTGAAGGATTATCCGACCGCGAAGGCGGTGGAACGACAGACCCGGTGCGTCACGATTCGCTACGCAGACGGTATGCATCTTGATGTTTCCCCGGCCGAACGGACCGAAGGAACGCCGGAGCGTCAAAGCTCGATTTTCCATGCCGATCCCGGCCAGTCGCCGTCGCGCCACTACCGTGTAGCGATGAACGCCTGGGGGTTCTGCGACTGGTATTGCGACCGCACGCCGTTGGAGCGCCGTTTTGCCGACGCATTCAGCCGTAGGTTCAATGACGTGTACGGCATCGAGGTCCGGGCAGATGCCGAAGTCGACGAGGTTCCCGAACAGGTTCCGTTAGTCGTCAAGAACACCGCGACGGTGGCGCTCCAGCTTCTGAAGCGGTTCCGGAACATCCTCTATGCCGAGACTTCCGGCCGTATCCCGCCTTCGGTGATGATGTCCTGCTTCGCGGGCCACGCCGCGGCACCGGGTACTTCGCTGTCGGACATGGTGATCCGCCAGGCTCGAATGATTGCCCGCGCGATCCGCGCTGCCAGCTCCAACGGAAAGAAACTCGCCGTGAGCAATCCGATTTTCCCGGACGACTGCTTTACCGATCGCTGGCCGGAATCGGTGGCTCAGCAGAACGAGTTCGCGACGGCGCTCGACGATCTGGCCGACGGCATCGAGTACCTGAAGCGCAACGACGTCACGCTCGAGGATCTTCAGGATTGGCTGCGGGAGCGTTTTGGAAGCCATGTCGTTTCGCGCTCCATTCGGCAGCTCAATGATCGCCTGGGACGGGCCGTGCGGAACTCCGAGCAGAGCTATACGCCGCGCGGGGGGGTGTACGTGCCCAGCGCACCGAAGCTGGTCGGCATCGGCACGGCCGCGTCGGCGGCGGCACCCGCGGCTGCCCGCCCTCACACCTTCATGGGAGGACGGTGGGAGTGAGCCGCGTTCCGTCGATTGATGAGCAGATCTCGGCAATTGGCCGGGGCTGGCCCACGTTCAAGGTTCATCGGATCGACGACCGGACGGCGGCCTGGCGCGGCACTCTTCGTCCGCTTCTCATGACGTTCGAAATCACCGTGTTCTATCGGGTGCCGGCGGTAATCGAAATTTTGAATCCGATGCGGCATCAGCCGCAGGTCCGGGTCGTTTCGCCGCCCTTGCGACCTCGGTCGCACAGCGCCGAGGGCAAGCTGCCGCACGTCTACTGGGACGGTGCGAACCTTCCGATCCTCTGCCTTTTCGACCCGGAAGCCGGCGAATGGTCGCCCTCTGATCTCCTCGCGGAAACCACGCTCCCTTGGAGCGACGACTGGCTTGCTTGCTACGAAGGCTGGCGGGCCACGGGGGAATGGACAGGCGGAGGTCGCCACATCGCCAACCGCCAAGGAGAAGCAAGATGAATTACGTGCCTCCTCGCCGTTCTGACGGCACCATTCAGCATCGGCGCGTGAAGCAGCCGTGGCCGGCCGACCGTCCGTTTCGAATCCTGTCGATCGACGGGGGCGGCATCTGCGGCATTCTTCCCGCAAGCGTCCTTACGGAATTTGAGCAGCGTTATCTCGGCGGATCGCCGATCTCAGCGCATTTCGACATGATCGCGGGAACCTCGACAGGTGGCATCATCGCCCTCGCCCTTGCCCACGGCCTTACAGCGAAGAACATTCGTGATGTGTATGTCGAACGCGGCCATCTCATCTTCCCTCCGGCGTCGAAGCTGGGCGGGTTGTTTCGAGGCCTCCGCCGGACCCGCCGCGCAGTCTACGACAGCCGTGTCCTCGAGAGCGAACTGCTGCGGATTTTTGGCGAGACTACTTTTGGTGAAGCGCAGAAAAGGCTGGTCATTCCCGCCTTCGAGGGCGCCCACGGCGAACCCTGGCTCTTCAAGACCCCGCATCACCCGGATTATCGCAAAGACCGGTTCGAGCGCATGACCCGCGTGGGGTTGGCGACGGCGGCGGCGCCGACCTATTTCGAGGCCTTTCTGAACAACGGGTACGTGATGGTCGATGGCGGATTGTGGGCGAACAATCCCGTGATGAATGCCGTCGTGGATGCGCTGAGCTGCTTTGAAATCGACCCGCGGCAGATTCATGTTCTCAGTCTCGGCTGCGGCGAGACGAGTTTCGTCGTCGACGACGCCAAGCGCCGTGGCGGCGCCATCCAATGGCGGCACGCGCTGCTGGCCGCCATGCGTGCGCAGTCCCTCAACGCTCTCGGCCAGGCATACCTGCTTGTTGGTAAGGACCAGGTGATTCGCGTCGACGCCCCCGAAAGCAAGACGCCGATCCCGCTGGATGACCATCGCCGGGCATGCACCGAGCTGCCCGCGATGGCGAGATCTCTCGCCGAAGCCGCCGGACGCGACGTCGCGCGCGCTTTCCTGTCAGAGCCGGCAGAGCGCTTCACGCCGTGCCCGATTGTTTCGTCTTCGCTTGGAGAAAAATCATGAAAAACGGGAAGAACATTCTGATTTTCTCCGACGGGACCGGCCAGGTCGGTGGCCTTATGCCGGACGAAACGCGGAGCAATATCTACAAGCTGTTTCGTGCCACGCGATGTGGCCCCGATTCCGCCGTCGATCCCTCTCTGCAGGCTGCCTTCTACGACCCGGGCCTTGGCTCGCAGACGGACGGTGAAAAGTTGAAACTGAGCGTCTCGCGACGAATCCGGAACATGGTTTCTTCGGGGACAGGGCTCGGCATCACGGAAAACATCATCGACTGCTATGCGGCGATCATCAGTCTCTGGCGGCCAGGCGATCGCGTGTATCTTTTCGGATTCAGCCGCGGGGCTTACACCATCCGTTGCGTAGCCGGGGTGATGGCGATGTGCGGAATACCGACGCAGATGCCGGACGGAAAGCCCATCAGGTACGATCCTAAATCCGTGAGGGCACTCGCCGCCGAAGCTGTCAAGGAAGTTTACCAGTTGGGCGCTTCGATCGAAGGTGATCCCTTCAAGGAAATCCGTGAACGTCGTATGCTGAAATTCCGTACTGATTACGCGGCCGGCAACGCAAGCCATGCGAACCAGTACCCCTATTTCATCGGCGTATTCGACTCCGTCGCGGCGCTAGGCATTACGCCGAGGGTCCGCGTCGCCCTCGCGCTAATGGGATTTCTCGGGCTCGTCGGTGTCGGGGCTCTGGCAGCTTGGCCGCTCGCCGGATCCTGGACGGAATTTCGAGCCTGGTGGGGTCTTTTCGTCGGCGTGCCGGTAGGCCTCGCGCTCGCGTCTTATCTTTGGACACACTTGCGTTATCACCCCGACAAAAAGCGCTTCTATCTTACGGACTGGTCGATGCGCTTCTACGATAACAAACTCGATCGGCGGGTCGGATATGCCCGTCATGCGCTGTCGATCGACGAGGCGCGGGCTGACTTCAAAAGAGTGTCGTGGAAATATGACGGAGACGATAAGGATCGTACCGACGCTGAACCCGAGCTTCTTCGCCAAGTCTGGTTCGCCGGCAATCATTCCGACATCGGCGGCAGCTATGTGGAGAATGAATCGCGGCTATCGGACAATTCGCTGAGTTGGATGATCGAGCAGCTGAACGAGCTGCCGCATCCTGTCCAGATCGATCCCGCCGTTCTGCGCGTATTTCCCGCGGCCAACGGTCCTCAACACGATGAATGCAAGAAGGGGTTTCCGGGCATTTGGGGGAAGATGGGGTTCAAATGGCCGGTGGAGGCTCGAAAGATGCCGGAAGACGCCCCTCTTCATAAATCGGTCATCGAGCGTTTCGAATCGGGCCCGGTCCTCCATTACGACCTCGAGGAGGAGTATCGGCCTGAAGTTCTTCGAAATCATTCCGCGGTTAAACATTACTATTCCGCGGAGCCTTCTGAGATCGTCAGCGGCGATGTGGGGTGCGATACCACACTGATCGACGCCCCTTCAGGCAGCGCGAAAGCAATCTGATTTTTCGAGATCAGCTGAGCCCGGCCGCGGGCTGGAGGGTCTCGAGCTGTTTGCCCCTGGGCCGGGTGCATTTCCCTGGGCTCGTGCGCATGGCAGAGGCCAAGCTTTTGCTGCTGGGCAGCAAGCACCTATAACCAGGGAGATGAGCCGACGAGGGAGGAACGGTGGCTGAGGATCTGCAGACTGTAACGCTTTCGCACCTTGGGAATTATCAGTTCCTAATCGACTTCGGCGTGTCCGTGCCGTTGCAGTCTGACGAGCCACAGCCGATCGGCGAAGGGCTGGGGCCTAGTCCCGAGCAATTACTTGCTGCGAGTATTGCCAATTGCCTATGCGCAAGCCTGTTTTTCGCGCTCACCAAGTATCGACAACCAGCCGATGGTTTGAAAGCGAATGTCGCGATATCGACTGTTCGAAACGAACAGGGCCGCCTGCGTATAAAGGCAGTGGACGTCGATATCGTTCTGCCGATGGAGGTTACCCACCAGGAACAACTCGCTCGGGCACTGAGCCAGTTCGAAGACTTCTGCACGGTCTCCGAAAGTGTGAAGCGCGGAATTCCGGTGAACGTAAGTATCGCGGACGGCGCAGGGGCCTTGCTGTCCCAGCGTGGTGTACAGGCAGAGAAGACAGCGCCCGTCTCTGCGGCAAGCCCCGAGGATCTTGTCCGCCTCTTCGCTGACCGTGCGAACGCAGGTGACGTCGAAGGATTGGTCGATCTGTACGAAACCGAGGCGACCCTGGCTGCCGGCGAACGGCTGTCTCGGGGCCGAACCGCTATCCAGCAATTCTACGACAGCCTGCTCGAACGGAAAAAGGAATTCACGGGGGCCGATGTCGTGCAGAAGCTCGAAGGCAGCGATCTCGCCGTTACGATCGCGCAGGCTCCGGGTGGCGGGCTCTCCCTAGAGGTTGCACGCCGGCAGCCGGACGGTACTTGGCGATGGGTGATCGACCAGTTGAAGCTGAAATTACCGGAGGTAGGGGCTGACTGAGGCGGTTACGGCGAAGGCTTCCGTTCGCAAATCCCGTCTGCGTATGGCGAAGCGGTAGCGACTTCAGGCGCGGATCGCACCGGTTGCCGACATCGCGCATCATTTCGCAGCAAAAAACGGCACAACCGTAGTGGGTCACTTGGCTTTGGAGAATCGGCGCCCCGAAGGGCGCTACGGCCCCATCCCATGGCCCTCATTGGCCAGGCTGGAGACTTGTTCACTCCAATTTCCTTCGAAATTCAGCGTACTTACGCGGACTTCTCCAGAAATATATTTTGTCTTTAAAACGAAGGAGTTATGTGGCGGAGCACGCAGTCAGGCGCGGCCCTGTCTCCCTGTTTCTGGTGGTCAAACAGGGAATTTTGGTCTTCTTTTCCCCGAAATTCGATGCGTTGAGGCCGTAAACGGATTTCTTTGCAGCAGGTTAGCTACCAAAAATGAAGGCCACGGGGAGCTCACAACAGGGAATTTCTAACTCTCAAACAGGGAAAGAATACCGGCGACCCCCAACAAGACGGCCCGCGAGATCGCGGGCCGCCTTGTTCGTAGTTCAGTCGGCGTATTCGCCGGCCGATTCAATGACCGGCTTCCAGCGTGCAATTTCCGACTTCAGCTTGGCTTCCAGCGCGGCCGGAGTGGCCTCTTCCTGCGTCACCGGCACGGTGCCGAGCGAGGCAAAGCGCTCGACCACGTTCGGATCCTTCAGCGCCTTCTGCAGAGCTGCGGAAAGCTTGTCGATAGCCGCCTTCGGCGTGCCCTTCGGCGCATAGACCGCATGCCAGATGCCGACCTGGAAGCCGGGAAGACCGCCCTCTCCCGCCGTCGGTACATCCGGCAGCGCATCGAGACGCTTGGCCGTCGTCGTGGCGTAGGCCTTGATCTTCTTTTCCTTGATCTGGTTCGTCGTGTTGGTGGTCTGGTCGCACATGAAATCGACCTGGCCGCCCATCAGATCCGTCAGCGCCGGGCCGGTGCCCTTGTAGGGAACCGCGGTGAGCTTGGTCTCGATCGCCGACATGAACATCATGCCGCACAGATGCGACGCCGCGCCGATGCCGGCATTGGCGTAGTTCACCTTGTCCTTGTTGGCCTTCACATACTCGATCAGACCCTTGAGGTCGGCCGGTTCGAAATTCGGCCGGGCGACAATGACCATCGGCACGTCGGTGACGAGGCCGACATAATCGAACGCATTCAGCGGATCGTAGGCGAGCTTGCGATAGAGCGTGGCGGACGTGGCCATGCCGATATGATGCAGCAGCAGCGTGTAGCCGTCCGCGTCGGCCTTCGCCACCTTGCCGGCGCCGAGCGTGCCGCCGGCGCCGCCGACGTTCTCGACCACGATCTGCTGGCCTAGATCCTTGCTCATGCTCTCGGCCACAAGGCGGGTCACCGTGTCGGTGGGGCCGCCGGCCGAAAACGGCACGACCATCGTGATCGCGCGCTCGGGGTACTCGGCGAAAGCGGGCGTAGCAATAATCGCAGCGCCCAGCGCCGCGGTCATAATTCTTTTCATACTCTTCCCTCCCCTGAGTTTCAGACTTGGTCGCACCTTGTGAGCGGTGCCGTAACAGACCGCATTCGAGCGGCCATCTCTACATGGCGCTGCTTATTCCTTGAGCGCCTCGTTTGTTCTCGACCGTATGGACGGCAATACCATCAGGACAAGCAAGAGCACGGCGAAAGCCAGCAGCGTTGCTGATAGCGGCCGAGTGAAAAACACGCTCGGGTCGCCACGCGAGATCAGCAGCGTGCGGCGCAGATACTCCTCGAGCATCGGCCCGAGGATAAAGCCGAGCAAAAGGGGTGCCGGTTCACAGTCGAGCTTGAGAAGAATGTAGCCGATCACACCGGCTCCGATCATCACCAGCACGTCGAACGTCGCGTTGTTCACGCTCAGCACACCGATGCAGCAGAAGACAACGATGACTGGAAAGAGCAGATGATAGGGTGTCGAGGCCAGCCTGACCCACATACCGACCAGCGGCAAGTTGAGGATCAGCAGCATCAGATTGCCGATCCACATCGATGCAATCAGGCCCCAGAACAGCGTTGGTTGCTCGCTGATGACATTCGGGCCGGGCTGGATGCCGTGCAGAATCAACGCACCGGCGAGCAGCGCCATCACCGGATTCGGCGGAATGCCCAGGGTCAGCATCGGTATGAAGCTGGATTGTGCCCCCGCATTGTTCGCGGACTCCGGCGCAGCGACGCCTTCAATCGCACCCTTACCGAAACGCTCCGGCGTGGCGCTCACTTTCTTCTCGACCGTGTAGGCGCCGAACGAGGCCAGAAGCGCGCCCCCTCCGGGTAGGATGCCCAGTATGGATCCGAGGACTGTTCCGCGCAGGATAGGCTTTACGATCGCGCGCGCTTCCTCGCGCGTCAGCATCAGTCTGCCGACTTTCGCGACGGTGCCGCGGGACAGCTGTTCGCTGTCGAGATTGCGGATAATCTCCCCTAGACCGAACACGCCCATCGCGATCGCGACGAACTGCAAGCCGTCGATCATCGCCATGAGATCGAACGTCATGCGGGGAAGCGCGGTGTTCAGATCACGGCCGATCAGACCGAGTAGCAGCCCGAGGACTACCATCGCCAGCGCCTTGATAATCGCTCCGGAGGCCAGCGCCACCGAGGCGATCAGACCGAGCACCATGAGGGCGAAATACTCCGGCGGGCCGAACTCCAGCGCGAAGCGCGCCAGAGGAGGAGCGAACAGAGCCAGCACGATGATCGCCACCGATCCGGCAAAGAACGAACCGACAGCGGCCGTCACCAAGGCCGCGCCGGCCCTGCCCTGCTTCGCCATCTGATGCCCATCGAGCGTGGTTACGACGGACGAGCTCTCACCCGGCAGATTGATGAGGATCGCGGTGGTCGATCCGCCGTACTGGGCGCCATAATAGATACCCGCCAGCATGATGACTGCGGAAACCGGTTCCAGGCCAAATGTGATCGGCAGCAGCATCGCGATCGTCGCGACCGGGCCGAGCCCGGGAAGAACGCCGATCAACGTTCCGAGCAGAACGCCGACGAAGCAGTAAAGCACATTCTGGAAACCAAGAGCGGTCGAGAACCCGAGCGCAAGGTTGTCGAGCAGATCCATGCGTTAGTTCCCCAGCCATGGTCCGAAGACCGGAAGAGGAACTCCGAGTCCGTACACAAAGACGACGACGCAGAAGACACTGAGCAAACCCGCCAGGCCGAGAGCGACGAGCGGACGGAAATAACGGCTTGCGAACGCTGATACGAACGCCGTTACGAAGGTCGTCGGACCAAGGCCCAGGCCACGGACTGTCAACGCGAAGAACATCGTACCGACCACGATCGGCGCCAACGCAACCAGCTTGAACCCGATGGCCGTGCCGTCATTCTCCTGCACCAGCCCCTTGATGAGGTTGGCTACACCAAGGAGTCCAAGCAGACTGGATAGAACTAGCGGAAAATATCCTGCATCCATCCGCATTGCGGTGCCAAAGGGCAGCAGGCTTGCCTGCCAGCCCAGAATCAGAGCTATGGCGATAAATAGAAGTCCTGCCAGCACATCCTTGAGATTGCGTCGAGAAAGCCACCCCAACATGCCAGCCCCCTGCCGTCCTGTGCCAAACAGCCGGCGGGTTTTTTATCCCGCCGGCCGTCCATACCTCACAAATTACTGCGGTTTGATGTTGCCTTTCTCGACAACCTCTTTCCACCTTTTTGCATCGGCCGCGATAAAGGCGGCAAAGGATTCCGGGGTGGAATCAGTGACCGGGATGGCGCCGAGCTTCTTGAAACGCTCAACAGTCTCCGGCTTGGCCATGAAGTCGCGGATGGACGTCGCAAGCTTGCTGCGCACATCGTCCGGGATTCCGGCCGTCGCGAAATAGCCATGCCAAGCCGTTGCGGCAAAGCCCGGAACGGTTTCAGCCACGGTCGGCAGATCCGGCAGCGATTCCGGCCGCTTCGGCTCGGCGGACGCAATGGGATGCACGGCGCCGCTCTTCACATGCGGAAGAACCGCCGCCACGTTCTCGAATGCGAGATCAATCTGACCGCCGATGAGATCCGGCAGCATGGCCGTCGTACCCTTGTAGGGGATGTGGACCATGGTAGTTCCGGTCATCTGCTGAAGAAGCTCGCCGGCAAGATGCTGCGTTGTGCCGATGCCTGCCGAGCCGAACGTCACCTTGCCGGGATTGGCCTTCAGATAGTCGATCAATTCAGGAAGATTACGAGCAGCAATCCTCTTCGGATTAACCACGAGCATGTTTGGCGTAATCGTCATCAGTGCGAGCGGCTGAATATCCTTGGCAACGTCATAAGGAATTTTGCCTGCGAACAGCGTCTGATTCACTGCGAGACCGCCTGTTGAGGCACTTCCGATGGTGTAGCCATCCTTCGCCGATTTCACGACTTGATCGATACCGGTCATGCTCGCGCCGCCGGGAACGTTTTCCACCACGAAAGGCTGCTTGAGTTCGTTCTGAAGATTTTCGGCGACGATACGGGCGAAATTATCCGCCGCGCCTCCCGCCGGGAACGGCACGATGACCCTAACGGGCTTGTTGGGATAATCGGATGCCAGCGCCGGACCTGGCGCCGCGAGTACGGCCGCAGCGGCGGCCAGCAGAATAAGCTTCATTTTCATTTATTCCTCCCCTTTGTTATTACATTTAATTGTCGTTGCTGCTTCAGAAGGCCGCCTCGTAGATCCTGAGAATATCGTCGCGACTGATGTCGCGCGGATTGTTGTCGAGAAGCCGGCGTATCGTGATGGCGCTATCCGCCATGGCCGGCAGATCACCCCTCTCCACGCCATGCGCCGACAGACGCATGTCGATTCCGAGTGACACGCCGAATTGATGCGCCGCATCGAACAGCCCCGTCTGCGTGTTGGCATTTCCAAAGCCCAGAGCAGCGGCTATCGCGGCTGTCCGACCGGATGCGGCCGGCGCATTGAACGACAGCGTATGCGGAAAGATCAGCGCGTTTGCGATACCATGCGGAATGCCCCAGCGCGTGCCGAGCGGATAAGCGAGCGCGTGTCCCGCCGTTGTATTGACGGGACCGAGGCAAAGACCGCCGTAAAACGATGCAGCGGACATCGCAGCGCGCGCTTCAAGATCGTCGACATGCTGCACCGCGCGCGCGAGGTAGCGACCACCCAACCGAATGCCCTCAAGGGCATAGAGGTCAATCAGCGGGTGCGCACGCTTGCTGGTGAACGCCTCAACGCAATGAGCCAATGCATCCACGCCGGTCGCAGCCATGATGTGCGCCGGGACAGTCCTCGTCAGTTCTGGGTCGATGATGGCGATGTCAGCAAGCATATTGATGCTCTCGACCGCGACCTTTGAACGAGTCTCCCCGTCGGTTACAAGCGCACGGATCCCCGCCTCGCTGCCGGTTCCCGCCGTTGTGGGCACTTGCGCAAGCTGGACCTTGCGGGGCGGCGCGCGCCCGAGTCCCGCGATATCAGGCAGCCGCAACTCGGTGCCGACCATGACGGAAGCAAGCTTGGCAAGATCCATGGCACTGCCGCCGCCAAAACCAACAATGAGATCCGGTTTGGCAAGCCGCGCCATCACAAGCAGCGCATCGAGATCATTTGTTTCGGGCTCCGCACGCACCTGCCCGAACACAACGGGCTCGCAAGCGAGGCCGAGCATGTCGACCCGCGCCGCATTGAAGGCATCGGCCACTACGAGAATCCGCCGGACGTCGATTGACGCGACCCACGTGGCCAAACGCGCAATACTCCCGGCGCCGAATTCGACGACAGGCGGGCATATAAGACTGACGCGAAGATCGAGGCGAACATCGGGGTCACTGCCCGCGCCTCGGTCGGCCATGTCGATCAGCAAAACGCCCCTCCAACAGGAATATGTAAACTTGATAACTTGGTTGTCTGATGTTTGCAATATCACAAAAATAGCTATTTTTATGCCGGTTTCTTTGCTAAGGACGCTGTGTAGGCTTCGAGTTGTTCAGATTTGTATGCTCGGATAACAACCTCGTAGGGCGCCCAGCGCCCGTTGAAGGATCGATTGTGAGTTTTGTGGTCACATGTCTGGGTGGGGCGATTGCCGAAGAAGGGGTTCTCCTCCTTGAGAGATCGGGCGCAAGTGTGCGCGCGACGGATCCCTATCCGTCACACCAAGACGCCATCGCAGCCCTACAGGATGCCGATGCCGCTATCGTCCGGCTGATCGATCTGGTCGACGAAGAGATGATGACCGCATCGAGCCGCCTGAAAGTTATTTCGAAGCATGGCGTCGGAACCAACGACATTGATGTTGCTGCCGCAGCACGACTGTCCATACCCGTCACTATTGCCGCCGGGACCAATGCTCATTCGGTTGCGGAGCATACCCTCGGCCTTATTCTCACACTGGCGAAGGATTTTCAGAACCAGGACCGGCACATTCGCGCGGGGATCTGGGACAAGAAGCTCTATCGCGGGCGCGAGCTGCGGGGGCAGACGCTCGGCCTTGTCGGATTTGGCCATATCGCGCGTCTTGTCTCTGCAATGGCTCAGGCAATCGGTATGCATGTCCTGGCGTACGATCCTCATGCACCAGCCGACGCTTTTGGGGTCGTAGAGCCAGTACGCGATCTAGGCCGCCTCCTGACACGTTCAGACTTTATCAGCTTGCACTGTCCACTGACGCCCGAGACGTGGGGATTGATCGGCGCCAAGGAATTCCAAGCGATGAAGCCAACGGCCGTGCTTATCAACACAGCACGAGGCGAAATCGTCGACGAACCGGCGCTTGTCGCAGCCCTTGAATCAGGCCGCATTGCCGGTGCAGGCCTCGACAGCTTCGCGACGGAGCCGCCGGATCCCGCAAACCGGCTTTGGCAGCAGGCGAATACGATCTTCACGCCTCATGTCGCCGGCGTCACGCTCGATGCGATGCGGGCAATGTCCGTTCTGGTCGCCGAGACTGTGATTGATGCCGTCCTGCACAATCGGATTCGACCAGAGCTTCTGGTGCGGCCTGCGCCTGCCGGAGCGCCCCAATGACGGCAGAGGATCTCCCTGTCGCTATTACAATGGGCGACCCGGCTGGCGTCGGCCCGGAAGTGATCGTCAAAGCTGCCGCGGAGCTGGACCCGCGCAAGCGCATGCGTGTTCTGGTTATCGGATCGCTCGAGGATCTTGAGCGTGCGCGTAAGGTCACGGGGGTCGATCTGGCATTCCGCCGACGCAGCGAAGCTGGCAACGGACTTGCAGTCGAACACATCGATGTTCCCGGCCTACCTATCCCCTATGGCAAGGTCGATCCCGCCGCGGGCGAAGCCAGCTTCCGCTTCATCGCACGCGCGGTTTCGCTGACGCTGAAGGGCGAGACCGCAGGAATTGTCACCGCACCGATCAACAAAGAGGCGCTGAATCTCGCTGGGCATCATTACGATGGCCATACAGGAATGCTTGCCGCGCTGACAAAGGCGCCCTCCTCTTTCATGCTGCTCGCCTCTGAACGGCTGAAAGCCATTCATGTTTCGACCCATATCTCGCTTGCCGGAGCGATCGATCGCGTCACGCCGGATCGCGTTCTGGCGACGATCCGCGCCGGCAACAAACACTTGAAACGGCTTGGCCTTGGCGCGCCGCGCATCGCCGTCGCTGGGTTAAATCCGCATTGCGGGGAGAACGGGCTTTTCGGCGACGAGGACACGCGCAACATCGAGCCGGCAGTGGCAGCCGCCCGAGCGGAAGGCATCGACGCGTATGGCCCTATCTCCGCCGATACCGTTTTCTATCGAGCTCATGAGGGCGCTTTCGATCTCGTCGTGGCTCAGTATCACGATCAGGGTCATATCCCGATGAAGCTTGTAGCGTTCGACACTGCCGTCAATGTGTCGCTCGGGCTGCCGATTGACCGCACGTCTGTCGATCACGGCACGGCTTTTGATATCGCCGGAACCGGTCGCGCCAATCATGGCAACATGATTACGGCAATCGACTATGCGCTTCGCCTGGCGGACGCACCTAGAGACATACATACAGCGGAGATCATCCAATGAGTGCACAACCCCGTGGAGTTTTCTCGGCTGCCCTGACTCCTGTGCGGCAAGATCTATCGCCGGATCTTCCTCTCTTGGGGAGCCACTGCCGGAACCTGATTTCGGAAGGCTGTCACGGCATAGCGCTTCTTGGGACCACAGGCGAGGCCAACCACTTCTCGACCGAAGAACGCAAAGCGATTCTGGAATCCGTGCTCGACGAAGGGCTTCATGGCAACCAGATTTTGCCGGGTACCGGTGTATGCGCCTTGCCTGAAAGCGTCGAGCTGACAAAGCACGCGCTGTCCGTAGGTGTCGAAACGGTTGTTCTGCTGCCTCCGTTCTATTTCAAGAACGTTCCGGATGATGGCCTTGTCCAGGCTTACTCGTGGATTATCGAGCAGGTGAATGATCCGCGTCTCAAGGTGGTTCTTTATCACGTGCCGCCAATCTCACAGATTCCGATACCGTTCGGCGTCATCGAGAAGCTGGCCGAACGATTCCCGGAAACGATTGTCGGGGTCAAGGATTCGAGCGGAGACCACGATCACATCAATCGGATTATCAAGGCATTTCCATACCTTTCCATTCTCGTTGGAGCCGACCCTTATCTGTTGCCGGCGTTGCCGCATGGCGCCGCAGGATGCATTACGGCTACGTCGAATCTCACGTCAGTCGATCTGCGCTTCATTTTCGATCACTTTGCGGACCCGGCACGCAAGGCCGAGGTCGACGCCGCTCAGGCCCGCTGCATCGAGATCCGAGCCATCGGCTCGCGGTTGCCGCAAATTTCCGCCCTTAAGGCTTTGCTTGCTCGCAAGACAGGTCAAAACGGATGGCTCCGCGTGCGTCCACCGCTCATGGCACTCACCGCCGACGAGCGCCGGCAGATCATCGGATGGATCGAGGAATTCGAGTCGCGGCAGAAATCCGCTGCCTGACACGGATGAAACGTGTCGTCATCATTGCGGACGATCTCACCGGCGCGCTTGACGCCGCGGTGCCGTTCGCCGCGCGTGGATTGCCTACGATAGCCTTGATGATAGCCGATGGGGATCACCGGCATATACCCGAAGAATTCCAGGTCATAGCGGTAGCCACAGGGTCTCGAGAGCTTCCACCCCATACTGCAGAGGCTCGTGTGCGCGCCGCGCTGGACATTATCGCCGGATGCGATGCTCTGTTTTTCAAGAAAATCGACTCCCGTCTCAAGGGGAACGCTTCAGTCGAAACCGCAACAATGATGCGCACACTTGGGTTCGAACGGGCTCTGGTGGCGCCCGCTATCCCGGATCTCGGCCGTTATGTCCAGAACGGTTGCGTTGTCGGTGCCGGGGTGGACTCACCCATACCGGTTGCAGATGCATTCGGACCTCTTGAGCAGAGTATTGTTGCGCCCAGCACGACAACGGAAGAAGAGCTTGGCCGGGCTGCGGCAAAAGCCATTCAGGAAGGAGCGCTTCTGGTGGGCGCACGTGGACTGGCGAAGGCTGCGGCGGGGCTATTGCCCGATCGAGGCATTCTGCCCGTCCAATTCGATGACGAGCGTCCTCTGACCTTCGTTATCGGCTCGCGAGATCCGGTAACGCTCCGCCAAGTCAAGTATCTGCGGCAACGCAAACCGGATATCGGCGTGGAGTTGGCACCTAACGGCAACTTCAAGGAGCCGGCAAAAGCCGCGCGAAAGGACCGGATTCTGCTGTTAACGCAAGGGCCCTATGATGAAGCACACGGCATCGTCGCCCGGCGCTTCGCTGAGGGGGTAATCGCAAGGCTTGGAAAGTGCCGGAATGTGATTGTCACGGGTGGCGAAACCGCGCAGGCCATTCTATTGGGGCTGGGGATCTCAACCCTGAAGGTCCAAGCTGAACTACTTCCGGGTGTGGTATGGTCTTCCGCGGAGCTATCCGGAACGGGCCAGCTGAATCTGGTCACAAAATCCGGCGGCTTTGGTGCAACGCCGGCGCTTTGGAATCTTTATGTCATGATGCGCGCACGATGAGTTTGTCAGACAAGGACCGTTCAGCGAAACGGGGCGCAGCCAGCACCACGAGCGGCGCCAACATCACGCTTGCCGATAGGGTCTATGATCATCTGGTCGAACAGATCGCGTCCGGCGCTTACGCTCCCGAAGCGCGCTTGCCCACCGAACATGAACTCGCCGACTTCTTCGACGTCTCCCGCCCTATCGTGCGTGATGCTCTTAGCCGCCTAAGAGAAGATGGCCTGATCTATTCTCGACAAGGATCCGGAAGCTATGTGCGTGCGCGTCGCAAGGAACTCCGACCTTTGGGCTACGCTCGCGTTGAGACGGTTGCTGACATTCAGCGTTGTTACGAATTCCGCATAACGATTGAACCCGATGCTGCCTTCCTCGCCGCACGGCGGCGCAATGCCGAGGCCACCGAGGTGATCAAGCGCGCACTCGATGAAATGGGTGATGCGACGCGGCTCAAGAAGCATCGTGCTGAAGCAGATTTCGCGTTCCATCTCGCCATCGCCGAAGCCGCCAACAACCACTACTACTCGACTTCGCTCAGCGCTTTGAAGGAGCATATCGCCGTTGGCATGAAACTGCATGGCATCTCGTTGATGGGCCCAACGCCCTCGCTGGCGCATGTTTTCGAAGAACATGAAGCAATTTTCGCGGCGATCAAAAATGGCGAGGCAGAAACGGCACGCGATCTGATGAAGCGTCACCTCGAAGGGTCCAGGGACCGCATGTTCGAAGGCCAAGTTCTTGACCTACGCCTGAAATGAGTGCGAGGGCCGGCTCGTGCCAGCCCTCGCTCCACATTTATTTCACCGGCAGTGAGCGAAGCCATGTTCGGTTGGCTGGTGCAGTTCCACGCATCAGCGATCAGGACTGCCGGCCTCGAGGACCTTGTACTGAGCGAACACTCGGCGATCGTTGACCACATCGAGGCACGCAATCCGGACAAAGCGATGCGCGTGTTATCTGATCATCTCCACCGCGCTAGCAAGCTCTACCATCGCGAAACTACATTCAGGCTTCGGCTCCGGAGTAACGACATCTTTCAGTGATCTATCCGACACCCTTCGCGAAGGGCCTGCCTGGTCCACGTTCATCCGCGGCTGTGCGGCACAAGCCGGCGAAAGCCTCTTGGGAAGTATCTGCCTGGACCTCTTTTCCAGCGGCTGTGTGACTTCAGCCGACGGGATTTCCACTAGCGGTGGCGTGAATAATGAGCTTCGCTGGAGCACAGCCGCAGCATTTTCTCCAGCCGAATCTATCCAGTAGCGCCCGAAGCCTTGATAGTGTCGATGCTGGCTTGGTCCAGTTTCAGAACGTCGCGGAGCACTTCGTCGGTATGCTCGCCAAGCAGTGGCGAGCGCTCGACCTTCACCTCGTTGTCCGAGAGCTTGATCGGATTGCCGACCGTGATGTACGCACCCCGTTCCGGATGATCAACATTGACGAGCGTGCCCGTCGCATAGAGCGATTGGTCCTCGGCGATCTCCTTCATCGAAAGGATCGGACCGCAGGGGATATTGGCTTTATTGAGGATTTCCATGGCCTCGAACTTGGTCTTGGTCATGGTCCACTGTTCAATGGTCGAGAAGATCAGGTTGAGCTTCGGCAGACGCGCCGCCAATGTCGCGAATTCCGGGTCTTCGATCCATTCCGGTCTTCCGATGACCTCGCACACCTGCTTCCAGACCTGGGCCTGGGTGATGAAGTAGATGTAGGCATTCGGGTCGGTTTCCCAGCCCTTGCATTTGAGAATGCGGCCCGGTTGGCCGCCGCCGCTGTCGTTACCGGCGCGCGGAACCGCATCGCCGAACGCTATGCCTTCGGCAAATTGCGAATACTCGACCAATGGACCGCGTTCGAGGCGCTGCTGGTCGCGCAGCTTGACGCGGCAGAGATTCAACACCGAATCCTGCATCGAAGTGAGAACGCGCTGGCCCTTTCCGGTCAGTGTGCGCTGGTAGAGCGCGGTCACGATGCCGAGCGCGAGGTGCAGACCGGTTCCCGAATCGCCGATCTGCGCGCCGGTGACGAGCGGAAGCCCGTCGTGGAAACCTGTCGTCGAGGCGGAGCCGCCCGTACATTGCGCGACATTCTCGTAGACCTTGCAATCTTCGAACGGACCGGGGCCGAAGCCCTTCACGGACGCGACGATGATGCGCGGATTGATCGCGTGTATGCGCTCCCAGGTCAACCCCATGCGGTCGAGCGCGCCCGGCGCGAAATTCTCGACCATCACGTCGCATATCTTGATGAGTTCCTCGAGAACGAACTTGCCCGCGGGGTTCTTCGTGTCGAGCGTGATCGAACGCTTGTTCGAATTCAGCATCGTGAAATAAAGACTGTCTGCGTTGGGCACGTCGCGCAGCTGCGAACGCGTAATGTCGCCTTCGCCGGGGCGCTCGACCTTGATCACGTCCGCACCGAACCACGCCAGCAGCTGGGTGCAGGTCGGCCCCGATTGAACATGCGTGAAATCCAGGATGCGGATGCCGTCTAGTGCCTTGCCCATACTTTGTTCCCGCCGCGTATCAAGCGTATTTGAGACTGGAATACCAATATGGTTCTACCACTTTCCGTCACGTCAAATCAATTTCTGATTCTGGCGCATATACCGCAGGGGCCTAACCGATACTGGCCGCCAAAATGCGCCTGTGGCAGACAAGCCCGGGTGCGCGGCGATGCCGTCCATGCCCGGCACACATCTCGGATCGTAATATGTGAGCCGCCAAAGAGGTGCGGCACCGGACTCGGCAGTCAGTCTTCGTCCGGCGTGTCCTGGCTCAACTGCTTGAGCTGGCGAGGATTCGCGGCGAGCAGTTCTTTCCAGTGCGCCGCCGCGTTCAGAAGATGACGATCCATCGCCTCGGCGGCGGCGTCCGCATCTCCCTTCTCGAGTGCTTCATAGATTTTGTAATGATGCCGGCTCGAAATCGCCGATTTGTCGAGGTACTGGAAATAGACTTTGCGTCGCGGACGCGAGACCTCATAAAATGCATTCACAACGCGTAGAAAAACTTCGTTTTTTGTGGCCGCGACAATGGCGAGGTGGAAACTCTGATCTTCCGCTTCGATCGTTTTCCCCTCCTCTATCCGTTTGTCGGCCTCTTCAAGAATTGAACGGATACCCCTTAAATCCTTGGCGGTCGCGCGTTCGCATGCAAGGCGAGTCGCCTGCACTTCCATAATGCGTCTAAGCTCCAGCGCCTGTACGATCTCGGAGGTTTTTAGCGGCAAGCCGAGATGAGCCTGCAACACAAGCGCTTCAAAGCTTCCTTCCACTTCGGTATCGCGTAGATAAATCCCGGAGTTTGGCCTGCGTTCGATAAACCGCATGACTTCGAGAGTTGCCAGCGCCTCGCGAATGACCCCACGGCTCATGTCGAAACGCTCAGCGAGATCGCGTTCCGACGGCAACCGCTCCCCCGCCTCGATGCGCTTCGCTCGCACAAGAGACATTATGTTGCCGATCGCCACCAACGAAGCTTGCTGCATTGAGACATATTCCTCTCACATGGGTTCAGAATGCCAGCTCAAGTCTGGACGTGATTGCTCCCACGCCGTACACGCATCGTATCAAGCCAACGCTGGTAATACCAATATGGTTTGGTGCTCAAGCCACAAAATACAGCTTTCGGCGATCTCGCCCGGAGGCGTCCCGCAGCCCGGCACCGAATGCGATCGAGAGGGTGGCCGGGCTGGGGAGGTTTGCTGGCTGCTTTCTGGCGGTTCAGTTCAAGCCTTGAGCTAACGGGATCGGCACGCCGGGCAGGCCTTCGGACATCCGGGCATATTTTCGATCGAACGCAGACTGCTCTTCCGGACGCAGCGGTAATTGCCGGTCAGCAGCATCGCCCATTTGGCAAGCGGCACGAAGATCGACGTGTACTGAGCTTGCAGGGAAGCGCGGCGGCAGAATCCTTGGCTCATTCTTGAAGTAGCATCTGCCAGTTGAAAGGAGCGACCGTCTCAGGCGACGGCCGCTCTCCATTTCCAATCTACCTCGGCGGGTCGATGTGAATTCCGGGATTCAGGATCCAGCGCGGATCGAGCTCGGACTTCATTGCCTCGAACGCTTTGGCGAAAAGATCCGGACGCTCGCGATCGTACCATTCACGATGGTCGCGGCCGAGTGCGTGATGATGGGTGATCGTGCCTCCGAAGCGCACCATCGCCGACGAGATCGCTCGCTTGATGTCCCAGAACTGCTCGACCAGGCGATCCTGATCGCCAAACCCGTGATATGTGAAGTACGGCGCCGGACCATCCGGATAGATATGCGTGAAGCGGCAGCTCGCCGTTCCCGGGCGTCCGGTTACATCCTGCACGGCCTTGCGCATCGCATCCGTGAAGTTCTGGTGGAAGTCCTTGAAGCGGTCCCACGTGATGCATGTTTCGAACGTCTCGCGCATGACGCCACGCGCGATGGCGTGCTCGCGATAGTACGGCGCACGGATGAACGTGTCGCGCCACTGGCCGGCCGAGCCGGCCTTGTGGCTTTCCGCAGCGTCGGGAACTTCCGCCGTTCCGCCGTAATCGCCACAGATTTCAATCGCGCGGGCGAGCCAGTGATCGACGGGATGATCGGCCGATTCGAAGCCTAGAACGAGGATGGAATGCGTGCCATCGCCCGCGCCGTTGAACTCCGCTTCGAAGGCGTCGATCAAGCGGCAGTTCGCCGGATAAAGACCGCTCTGAGAAATGACGCGGACGGCATCGGCCCCCTTGTAGAAGTCCGCGAACTTCACGGTCACGGACTTGCGGTAGGTCGGGCGCTTGCGCAGACGGATCCACGCCTCCGTAATGACGCCGAGGGCGCCTTCGGAGCCGATGAAGACACGATCGGGGTTTGGGCCGGCGCCGGAAACCGGGAAGCGGCGCGACTCATACATACCCGAAGGCGTGGCGACACGCATGCTCTGCACGTGATCGTCGATCTGTGTGGCGATGGTGGCATAATGGCCGGCCGCGCGGGTGGCGATCCATCCGCCGAGCGTCGAGAATTCGAACGACTGCAGGAAAAAGCGCATCGTCAGGCCGCTCGGCTTGAGCTGGCGTTCAAGCTCCGGTCCGAAAATGCCGGCCTGAACCCGGGCGCATTCGGATTCCTTGTCGATTTCGAGCACCTGGTTGAGATAGCGCAGGTCTAGGGACAGCGTCCCCCCGTAGCGGGTGTCGCGGCTCGGCTCCACACCGCCCACAACGCTCGAACCGCCGCCATAAGGCGTCACGGCGATGTTATCGTTCGAGCACCAATCCAGCAGATCGAGAACATCGCGCTCGTTGCGCGGATAGGCAACGACATCCGGCGGATTGCTGAAATCGCGGCGGAAAGCGCGCGAGTAATCATGCGCGGAGCTGCCATAGGTGTGCGCCAGCCGCTCATACTTTTCAGTCGTGCATATACGCGAAAGGCTGGCCGGTGGATTCACACGCGATGCAGGGACGGTGATCTCGTCGAGCGTGGGTGGCGGCGTTACGTTAAATTCCTTGATCCCCAGATATTTCGCCCACTTGTTTTCCATAGCGGCGATTTCGTCCGCAGTGACGATTTCGTCTTCATAGCCCCACGCATAAAACTTCAGCTTGCGGTCTGACATCGCATATTTTCCTTTTCAGCGTCCCCTCTTGCAGCATCTGCTTGAAGGCAGTTCCTACGGATAGACCAGATTGGTATGTCCAATTATCACTGCTGTCCAAGGTCGTCAATTGCGATCCAGCCTCCGCCAAGGGTTTCTACACTGACTTTACCAAATTGGTATAACCAGATAGCCTGCGGCCGTTCGCCTTATCAATCAGACGGCACGGAGGCCTTCATGCCCTCAGCGGGTTCTTCCAATTCTCGGACGGAAACCGTCTTCGTGTCCGAACCCTCCCGGCAAACGCCGGTTCGCGAGGACGTGGACGTGCTCGTCGTGGGGGGAGGAGCAGCCGGACTCGCCGCCGCGGTCAGCGCCGCCCGCAATGGAGCTGAAGTGCTGCTGGTGGAGCGCTGCGGCTTTCTTGGCGGCACCCTCACGAATGTTACGCTCGGCAGTATTTGCGGTATGTACACCGTTGACGGCGGCAACAACATCGTACAGGTCGCCCGCGGCTTTGTTTCGGAGCTTGTGGAACGATTGCAAACTGCCGGCGGCGCCAATGGTCCTTTGCGTTGGCTGGAGACGGCCTCGATGCCCTATGACGCTCCGACGCTGCGGCTCCTTGCTGACGAAATGGTTGCGGAATGCGGTGTACGGATCGCCTTTCACGCGACCGCGGTCGGCGTGGCGAAAGATGAAGGGCGCGTATCCCTCGTCATTTTCGAGGACCGCGCGGGGCGCTGGGCGGCACGCGCCCACACGGTCATCGACTGCACCGGCAATGGCGACATCGCCGCTCATGCCGGTGCGGCATTCGAATACGATCCCGCCATCCTGCAAGCGCCGACAACGATGTTCCGGTTCGCCGGAGTGGATACCGGACGTGCCGCAACGATCACACGGGCCGAGCTTCACGCCTGCCTTGAGCGCGCGGTCGATGCCGGTCTGAAGCTGCCGCGCACGGCGGGCGGCATGTTTTCGCCGCGCCCGGGCGTCATGCATCTCAACATTACACGCGTCAGCCGCGACGACCCGCCGGACCTTATGGACGCAGGCGATCTCGCCTGGGCTGAAATGGAGGGACGCCGACAGCTAGCGATCTACCAACAGGCATTCCGCCGCTTCGTCCCGGGCTTCGAGACCTGCTACATCGCTGATATCGGCGCGGAAATCGGCATTCGTGAAAGCCGCCGCGTGCGCGGCGACTACTGGCTCGAACTCGACGACGTTCTCAACGAGGCGCGGTTCGACGATGCCATTGCGTGCAGCGCATGGCCGGTGGAGGAACACGCAGCCGGGCGCGCCACGCGCTGGGTGTTTCTGAAACCCGGCACATATTATCAGCTCCCGTTCCGCATGATGCTGCCAGGCGGCGTCGAGGGTTTGCTCGTCGCGGGGCGTTGCGCGTCGGCCTCTCATGATGCCCACGCCTCGATGCGCGTTGCGGCGACCTGCATGGCGCTGGGCGAGGCCGCGGGTGTCGCCGCGGCCTTCGCATCACGCGAGCAGATCGCGCTCCGCCAGATCGATATCAGGGCGGTTCAGGCCCGCCTGCTGGAACAAGGTGCCTTTCTCGGGGTGCCTTACAACTGATCGGACATTTATGATGAAGGCTTACCGCTCCAACTTCGACCGCGGCACGACACGATGGGCGATCCGGCGGGCACAATGGCGGGCGCTCGGCATTTCCAGCGCCGACATGGAAAAGCCAAAGATCGCTGTCGTCAATACGTCATCCGAACTTTCGATCTGTTTCAGCCATCTCGATAAGGTTGCCGAGCGGGTAAAACAGGGCATTCGCGATGCGGGCGGCGTGCCGTTCGAGATCAGGACCACCGCCCCGAGCGACTTCATCACCGGCGCGGGGCTTGGCGGACGCTATCTGATGCCCTCGCGGGATCTTATGGTGAACGACATAGAGGTCGCGGTCGAGGGCGCGGTCCTCGACGGCATGGTCTGCCTCAGCAGTTGTGACAAAACCGCGCCTGCCCACCTCATGGCCGCTGCGCGGCTCGACCTTCCGACCATTCTCGTCATTGGCGGCTATCAGGCCTGCGGCCTCCTTCATGGCGAGAAGGTCGACATAGAAGACGTCTTCGAATCCGTTGGCGAACTCGGCTCGGGGCATGTGACTGTCGAGACCATCGAGGCCATGTGCGAGGAAGCCATCAAGAGCCCAGGCGTCTGTGCCGGAATGGGCACCGCAAACACGATGCATATCATCTCCGAAGCGCTGGGCATGACCATGCCGGGCAGTGCACCGGTTGCGGCAGGAAGCGAGCGGATGCTGACACTTGCGGAAGCGGCGGGCCGCAGGATCGTCAGGCTCGTTGAGGATGATGTGCGTCCCTCCAGCATCCTGACCCCGGCCGCGTTCCGCAACGCCGTTACCGTCGGTCTTTCCGTCAGCGGCTCCATCAATATGCTGCGTCACATGCAGGGCGTCGCCGCCGAAGGCGGCGTGGATGTCGATGTCTATCAACTCGTGGAGCAGATCGGGCCGGATGTGCCGCTGCTGTGCGCGATCAAGCCGAATGGCCCCAGCCGTATCGAGGACCTCGACGCCGCAGGCGGCGTCCAGACATTGCTGCGTCGCCTTGCGACCAGGCTCAACCTCGATGTCATGACTTGCACGGGGACGCTTTCGGAAGTTCTGGAGACGCCGGCGCACACGTCGGGTCCGGGTGTCGGCACGCTCGAAAAGCCGGTGAAATCCGGCCCCTCAATCATAATTCTGCGGGGATCGCTTGCGCCGGACGGCGCGATCATGAAGCTTGGCAGCGGACGCAAGCGCACCGCATTCCGAGGTGCCGCACGTGTGTTCGAGAGCCAGGAAGATGCGCTTGACAGTCTCAGGGCGGGGCAGATCCGGCCGGACGACGTCGTTCTTCTGCGTGGACTCGGCGCGCGCGGCGGACCCGGCGTCGCCTCCGCTTCATGGTTCGTGGCGGCCGTGAAGGGCGCGGGCCTGTCGGAGGACATTGCCGTAATTACGGATGGACAGCTTTCCGGACTGAACGGCGGATTTGCCGTTGGACAGGTGATGCCCGAGGCCGCCGAAGGCGGACCCCTGGCAATTGTCCGCGATGACGACACGATAGCGATCGACCTTGCCCGCCGCACCATTGAACTCGAAGTCGATGCGGACATGATTGCGTCGCGGCTCGCGGCGCTTGTCGACGACAAACGGCCGCTCAAAGGCTGGCTCGGTATTTACCGCGCGCTCGTCCAGCCGCTGTCCCGCGGCGGTACTTTGAGGCCCGGAGAGTGAGAAGTCTCGCACGGGGAATACCCGGATATTCTGTCAATTGCTGATCTCGGAACCGACAATGGCTGTTTACTCGCTCGATGAACATGTACCCGCCGGCCACTCTCCCTGGCTGGCTCCCGACGCGACAGTAATCGGCCGGGTTACAATGGGCAGCGATGTCAGCGTGTGGTTCGGTGCCGTGTTGCGCGGCGACAACGACACCATCCGGATTGGCGCCCGGACCAATATTCAGGATGGCGCAATCGTACATGCCGACCCGGGCTTTCCAGTCGATATCGGCGAGGGCTGTACCATCGGCCACCGCGCCATCGTGCACGGCTGCACGATTAGCGACGGCTGCTTGATCGGAATGGGCGCCATCGTGCTGAACGGCGCCATCATTGGCGCTCACAGCGTCGTGGGCGCCGGAGCACTCGTTCTCGAGGGCAAGGTTTATCCGGACCGCTCGCTGATCGTCGGCGCTCCGGCCAAGGCGATCAGGACGCTGACCCCGGAGGACGACGCCAATCTGAACGCCGCGGCGGCGACCTATGTATCCAACGCCGCGCGGTTCCGCCGCGGGCTGCGGCTCGCGCAACTGGCGGAAAGAGACTGATCGAGATTCAGGTCGCGATCCGCACATACTTTTCAGGAACCGGAAATCGTCGCTGGTCTCGCACTCTCCTGAAGCCCGGCCTTAACTCTCAAGCGAGTTGCAGAGTGCGCCGGCGTTCGGCCTGCAATTTGGGGTCGGCCACGGGGCTCGCGGCGATGAGACGGCGCGTATAATCGTCCTTCGGCGCACCGAATACATCCGCCGTTGCGCCCTGCTCCACGATCTCGCCTGACTTCATGACGAGAACGCGATCTGCGAACTTTTCGACGAGCGTAAGATCGTGCGCGATGAAGACATAAGCGAGGCCAAGTTCCCGGCGCAGGCGGGTGAGAAGGGTGATGATCTGCGCCTGAATGGTCATGTCGAGCGCCGAGACCGCCTCGTCGCACACGACCACTTCGGGATTGAGCGTAAGAGCACGTGCGATCGCGATACGCTGGCGCTGCCCTCCCGAGAACTCGCCGGGGAATTTCTCGAGATCGGACGCGTTCAGTCCGACCATTTCCATCAGTTCCTCCGCCCGCGCGCGCCATTTCTCGCGCGGCAGCACATCGGGATGCAATGTCCACGCCTCGGACAGAATGCGAAACACGTTCATCCGCGGATTGAGCGAGCTGTAAGGATCCTGGAACACGGCCTGCACGGCGCGCTTATAGCCGCGTAGATCCAGGCCCGAGAGGGACTGGATGTTCTTTCCGCGATAAAGTATCGACCCGGAACTCGGCTCTCTGAGCTTGAGAATTGTGCTCGCGACCGTTGACTTGCCGGACCCTGACTCGCCGACGATGCCGACGATCTCACCCCTGGCGACAGTGAAGCCGACATCCTTCACCGCATGATGGGCGCCGTAATGAATGTCTAGATTCGAGATTTCGAGCAGCATCTCGCCGTCTTCATGCTTCTTCGACCGGTATTCTTCGGAACGGTCGGTGAGCAACTGCCTGGTGTAGGGATGCTGCGGCGACCTGAATACGGACTCGACAGGCCCATGCTCCACCAGCACGCCTTTCTGCATGACGAGAACGCGGTCGGCGATATCGGCGGCGACACCAAGGTCATGCGTGATCATCAGAAGGGACATGCCCGTCTCTGATTGCAGGCGGCGCAGAAGGGCGAGAATACGCGCCTGCACGGTTACGTCGAGCGCTGTCGTCGGCTCGTCCGCGATAAGAAGATCCGGCTGCATCGCCATCGCCATCGCAATCATGATGCGCTGGCGCTGGCCGCCGGAGAACTGATGCGGATACGCGCTGAAGCGCTTATGCGGATCGACGATGCCGACGCGCACCATAAGCTCCAGCGCGTGCTCATTTGCCTCCCGGCGGGGCATACCGTGAATTCGGCAAACCTCGGCGATCTGCCAACCGACAGGATAGACCGGATTGAGATGAGTAAGCGGATCCTGAAACACCATCGCGATACCGCGCCCGTAGAGATCGCGCCGCTCGCGCAAGGGCATCGACAGCAGGCTCTTGCCGCGGAACCGAATGTCGCCGGATTTGATACGGCCCGGCGGACAATCAAGCAGACCGAGCACGGCGTTTGCGGTTACGCTCTTGCCCGAACCGCTTTCGCCGATGATCGCAACGCTCTCATTGCTATCCACACGGAAGCTGATGTCGCGTACAGCCTGGAACAGGCCGGTCGGCGTCTGAAAATCGATCACGAGATTTTCGATCTCGAGAACCGGCGCATTCTGCTTAAGCATGGGCGGCATCCGCTAATTTCCTACCTGCTGCGAGTGTCGGGTCGGCGGCTAACCGAAACCAGCTCGCGAGAAGATTTGCGGCGATCGCCGTCAGCATGATCGCAAGGCCGGGCCAGAATGAAAGCCACCATGCCACGTTTATGTATGCACGTCCTTCAGCCACCATGAGACCCCAGGTCACGTCCGGCGGCTGAACGCCCATGCCGAGGAAGCTCAGCGCCGACTCCGCGAGCATGACATAGGCAAAATCGAGCGCGGCTATGATAAGAAGCGTCGGCAGAACAAGAGGCACGATGTGGCGGATCGCGATGTGAAACCCGCTCGCGCCCATCACGCGTGCCGCCGACACGAAGGCCCGCTCGCGAATTTCGAGCACTTCGGCCCTGGCGGTGCGGATATAGACCGGCAGACGCGTGATCGCGAGAACGACGATGATGTTCACCGGGTCGGTCCCCAGAACATACAGAACGATAAGCGCAAGCAGCAGCGAGGGAAAGCTCATGATGACGTCCACGGAGCGGACGATGATATTGCCGAGCGCACCGCGGCTCAGTCCGGCCACGATCCCGATCGCGCCGCCGATGCAAAGCGAGGCAATCACCGAACCGAAGGCGATACCGATCGTGTTCCGGGCGCCCACCATGATGCGCGCAAGAACGCTGCGCCCAAGCGAGTCCGAGCCCAAGTAGTACTCCCAACCCTGATTGAGGTCGAAGCTGGGTAGATTCCGCGCGCGCAGATTGATCGCTGTCGCCGTTTTCCCGAACAGTTCCGGGCCGATTATGGCCAGCACGACAACGACAACAAGATAGATCGCCGCGACAAATGCGAGCTTGTCACGTCGGAGAAGCGCAAATGCGTTTGTAAGCTTCATGGCCCCGCTCCTAACCGCGGATCCGAGGATCAAGGCGGGAATAGGCAAAATCGATCAGAATGTTCATCAGGAAGATCGCGACCGCAGTCACGAGAATGCACGCTTGAAGAACCGCGAAATCGCGCTGTTTGATCGCGGCGATCATCAGATTGCCGATTCCGGGCCACCCGAAAACAGTCTCGACGACGACAGCGCCGTTGATCAGCGCCGCGGCCTGATCACCAGCTACCGTAATGACCGACAGCATGGAATTGCGCAGCGCATGGACAAAGACGACACGCCGCTTCGGCGCTCCCTTGGCGCGCGCCGTCTTGACGTAAGGTGCCGCCAGCGCGCTGATCATCGACATGCGAACAACCTGCGTCAGCAGGCCGAGCGGCCGCACAAGCAGGACGCCAATCGGCAGAAGCCAGTGCCAGAAGGTTCCGGTGCCGGAGGTCGGCAGCCAGCCCAACGTCACGGAAAAGATGAGAATGCCGACGATCGCCAGCCAGAAGTCCGGTGTCGAGGCGCTGGAGATCGTAAGCAGGCTCGCCACGCGATCGAACAGGCCGCCGGGCCGGTAGGCCGCGAGCGATCCGATGAGGACGGACAGGCCAAGCGCGAGCACCATCGTGATGAGCGCCAGCCGCAGCGTGACCGGGAAGGCCTCCAGCGCCGCCTGCATGGCAGGACGCCCTTGGAATATCGAATCACCAAAATCGAATTTGGCGATGTTCACAAGATAGGTGCCAAACTGCACATACAGAGGATCGTTGAAACCGTGCTTCGTGGCGAAAGCCTCGCGCTGGTCCAGCGATGCATCCATCGGCATATAAAGGTCGGTCGGATTGCCGGTCAGGCGCGACAGGAAAAAAACGAGCACCAGAAGCGCCATAAGCGCAACGAGACTCTGCCCCCCGCGTCGCAGGATGTAACCGCTCATGTCGTAAGCCTCACGAAAGAAAAATGCCGGCCGCGGCGACCGCGGCCGGCTTCGATATTATCGGATTTTTACTTGCGCGAGCTGAAGTTCGCCGTTCGTAGCCAGCGTCGGCTTGAACTCCAGGCGCCCGTTCACGCGCGTAAAACCGACCATGTGGAACAGGGCGACATCGCCGACCAGATCTTCATGGATGCGCTTGAAAGCCTGCTGGAAGAGCTCGGTGCGCTCCTCGCCGGTAGCCACGTTGGCGCGGTCGATCAGATCATCGAGTTCCTTGTCGTTCAGAACCGACTGGCCACCCTTGGAATGATACTTCGCGTAGATCGTCAGCGAAGCGTCGCCGGACGTGTTGTCGTGCTGATCGAGGAACAGGTTGGGAGCCCGGTTTTCCGCGAACGGCTTGAACAGCGAATCGTACCATTCGGACGACTCAGTCATCTGCAGCTTCACGTTCAGACCTGCAGCGCTGTACATGGCCTGAAGCGCCTGCACCGCCTCTTCCGAATTCGGGAAGAAGTTGTGTCGCCCGACCAGCACGATCTCCTTGCGGACAGGAACACCTTCGGCCTCGGCCTGCTTCAGCAGCTCTTTGGCCTTCTCCGGATCATAGGCGTAAGGCTTCAGATCGGGATTGTGCCCGTTGGTGCCGGGGACGACCAGCTGTGTCGCCGGAATCACGTCATCGCTGAAGATCGTTCCCTTCAGACCGTCGCGGTCGATCGCATAGTTCAGCGCCTGACGCACCCGGATATCGTCGAGCGGCACGATCGGCACGTCAATACGAAGACGCGTGGTCTCCGCATTCAGATAGCTGAAATCCGTCTTCGGATCGGTGGCATCCTGAACGGCGATATTGAACGCGATATCCGCCTCGCCGGAGGCGACCATCGCCGCGCGAACCGTCGATTCCTGACGCCAGACATAGGTCGCGGACGTCACCGCCGGCTTGTCGCCCCAATACTCGTCAAACCGCTTCAGAACGATGTTCTTGCCGGCCTGCCAGCTGTCGAAAGTGTACGGACCCGTGCCGACGGGCTGACGCGAGTAGTCGTCGTGTGGCGTGCTGGGCGCGGGAACCGTGACGGTGCTGAGCAGCGTCGGCAGAATCGGAACCGGCGTGTTGGTCTTGATCTCGACTTCGTGCTCGCCAAGCACGCTGACATCGACCGTCAGGCCGCCGAAATATTTGACGCGGATTTCGCAATCCAGCTTCTCGTTGAGAAGGCGCGCGAACGCCACTTTCAGCGCTTCGCCGTTGAAGGGCGTGCCATCGTGGAACTTCACGTTCTCACGAAGTTTCAGGCGCCAGGTTTTTGGATCGACCTGGGACCACTCCGTCGCAAGGCGCGGCAGCACTTTGCCGGTGGCCGGATCGATCTCGGTAAGCGTCTCGGTAACGTTCTGTTTGATGACCTTGCCGACCTGCGACTTCGAGGCCTGGCAGGCATCCACCTGATCCGGCTGCATGTCGAGCACGATGGTCACGTCGCTCCCTGCGGCGAGCGCCGACGAAGACATGACCGACAACGCGGCGAAGGCCGCAGCCTTCAGCAAAAGACTGTCTGATTTACCCATGATGTGTTTCCTCCGTCGTCAGGGATTTTGTTCCCCTGATCGTTCCCCGCTGGTTGAAAGCTGAGCTTTTGTCGTGACCTACTCGAACTGCCTATCTTGTATGACCAGATTGGTATGTCCAGTTAAGCAATACGGAGGGCAATCGTCAACTGAGGACGCAGCGACTTGCGAGACTGTGATCGCCGCGGCGTCGGAACGGAAGCCGCCGCGCAAATTCCGGTGTTAAGTCAACTATTTGGCATGACATGCCCGCAATAATCGCAACCGAGCCCGGTGCGATGGTGCGATCAGCGGAGTGCAGGGATCAAGCGCGGGCTGCGATTAGAATGGCCGTGAGTATTCGCGCCAGTGCCCAGGCGAGGCATTTTCGATGTTTCCGAGCGTAACGACATCGTTCTCGACCCGTTTCTGGGATCGGGCGCGACCGTGATCGCAGCGGATCGGGCCGGTCGCCGCGGCTACCGCGCCTATCATTCCGCCGCTAATCACCGACCGCTAGAGTTTCCCCTACGCTTCTCAGTCTAGGCGGAGCCGCGTCGACTGCTTACCGACAACCGTCGTAGCCGTTGCGCCGGTCCGTTGATACGCTTCGGAACAGCATTACGAAGTCGCGGTTGATAACTTCATCATCACGATGCCGGCAACTATCAGACTTGCGGCAAAGAATCTCGTCGCTGTCGCGGCCTCTCCAAGTATGACAACGCCGAGGGCAAATGCGCCGAGCGCTCCGATTCCCGTCCATACGGTGTAAGCGGTACCGAGGGGAAGACTCTTCATCGCAATCGACAGCAAAGCGAAACTTGCGATCATCGCAATCAGCGTAACGATCGTAGGAGCGAGAACTGTAAACCCGTCCGACTTCTTCATCGCGAAGGCTCCCACCGGTTCGATATCCATCCAAGCACGAGCCGCTGTCTTTCTGGCAGTCACTGAAATCCTCGGAAAGCGAGCAACGTACACGACGCACCCCAGAATTGTATTGACAAAAGATCGGGCAGCGACAAGCGCCTGTGAATTAGCGGGGAAGTGGTGAAACAGCTCTTGCCGCCTCGGGGCGCATGTGCTGTTTTGCCTGCGTCTCGGCCGCGCGATTGAGCACGGCCACCGCTGGATGATCTCCTCGGGACGTTGGCTTGGGCCGACACTCGAGATGGATAGAAGGAGGCTTCCGGCTCTCACACCAGGAAACCTGGATTGATGAGAGTCGAGGTGTGCCCGTTTCTATCCGACGGCCTCCAATTGAGGAGGCTTTGATGAATAACAAATCCCGACATCGTAT
>LNFM01000274.1_pt1 | contig 70838 bp, 63 predicted proteins | sample 596031 | NCBI WGS metagenome assembly LNFM01 (sample SAMN04254537, study PRJNA301005) | activated carbon metagenome | isolation source: dual media filters at the Ann Arbor, Michigan drinking water treatment plant | place: USA: Ann Arbor
AAAATGGGCACCACCGCGAACCAGAAGAAGCTGTTCTTCAACCTGCGCAAGGCGAAGAGCAAGATCTCTGCGCTGGACGAGGGTGATCTTCACCCCGACCAGGTCAAGCTGATCGCCAAGCGGCTCGGCGTCACCGCGCAGGACGTCGTCGACATGAACCGCCGCCTCGGCGGCGACGCCTCGCTCAACGCACCGATCCGCGACGACGGCGAGGCCGGCGAATGGCAGGACTGGCTGGTCGACACCTCGCCGAACCAGGAAGCGGTGATGGCCGAGCACGAGGAGTTCGATCATCGCCGGCAGGCGCTGACCGGCGCCATCGGCGTGCTCAACCCCAGGGAACGCCGCATCTTCGAGGCGCGGCGGCTGGCGGAAGACCCGATGACGCTGGAAGACCTCGCCGCCGAGTTCGGCGTCTCGCGCGAGCGGGTGCGGCAGATCGAGGTCCGCGCGTTCGAGAAGGTGCAGTCCGCGGTCAAGGGCACGATCGCCCGGCAGGAAGCCGCAGCGCTCGAAGCCGCGCACTGAGGGCGCGTCACGTAATCACGGGAAAGCCGGCGGCGACGCCGGCTTTTTCTTTTTGGGCTTGTTTGCGGCAAGCTATCTCACCAGCTCCGCTGTCGTCCTCCGCGAAGGCGGAGGACCCAGTACGCCGCGGCGGTCCTGAGACCGCACGCAATCACCGCCGCCTCTGGAATACTGGATCGTCCGCCTTAGCGGACGATGACGGCTGGTTTGTGTGCGCTCGAGCGTGCGCCAGGCGACCGCCCGTCCCTACTCGCCCCACTCGCGCGCCATTTTCGCCAGCGCGCAGCCCTCGCAGTAGCGGGCGTCCTTGTGGTCGATCCAGTTATGCGCATAGACGCGCTCGCGCGGGATGCCGTAACGCGCGCGCAGCACCCTGACCAGGATCTTCCACGCCGCCACCTGCGCCTCGGTCGGGCCGCGCGCCACGTCGGGATAATTGCCGGCGAATTCGACGCCGATCGAATTGGCGCCGACCACCTGGCGATAGGTGGCGCGGTTGTCGATATACTTGTTGTCGTTGCGGTTGGCGCCGTCGCCATGGGTCGGCACCGTGTCATCGCCGACCGCCCAGTACACGGTGCCGTCGGTCTCGACCCAGACCATGACGCCGCGCCTTGTCGGATCTTTCGACTGCGCCTGCGCGCCGGCGCGGGCCGAGCCGGCCGGCCCCTCGGTCTGATGCACGATGATGTTGCGCCAGGGACGGGCTTTTGTGAGATCGCCCCACGGCGCCAGCCAAACCATCTTCAGTCCGGGAATCTCGGGCGTGCCTGACGAGCGCGCAATCGCGGCAAAATCAGGCGCTTGCGCGAAGCAAGGCATGGCGAAGGCGATGGCGCCAAGCGCGGCGGCGAGCAAGCGAAGCTTCATGGCGTGACTTCCGGCATGTGAGACAGCAGCGTCGATGCGGCTTGAACGGCGTCAGGCGCGACGCGCGCGAAGCCGATGGCGCGAACGAGCAGCGTTTCAGTGAAAAATCTCATCAAAAGGCGTAACAACTGTGGATAACGCAATGACAACGTGGTGACGACACGCGGCAGCGCGCCGCGAATCTGTTGGGATCGTGATCGAGGATGTTGCGAGGCTGGCCCTCCGCCAAGCATGCCTCGGTGTCGCGTTTCAATCCATGAAAACCTTGAGAGGATACTATGGCTAAGAAAGCGAAGAAGGCGAAAAAGGCGAAGAAGGCCAAGAAGTCGAAAAAGAAGTGAATTCCGGCCCGGGTGGAGTGCTCAGCTCCGCCCGGGCCTCCAACATTCGGTTCTGACCAATGGCGGGCCTTTCGGTTCGCCATTTTGCTGTGCGACGCTTTTTTCCTGATGGCATGGAGCCTGCCATGACTGCGATTTCCGGAAGCGCGGCCGCGGTGACCGGCGCGGCCAGCGGCATCGGCCGCGCGCTGGCGCTGGAACTGGCCGCGCGCGGCTGCGACCTCGCGCTCGCCGACCGCGACGAGGCCGGGCTGCAGCAGGTGGCCGCCGAGATCGCCAAGGACGCCGCGCGCAAGGTCAGCACGCATCGCCTCGATGTCGGCGAGCCCGGACAGGTCGCGGATTTCGCCCGGGCCGCCATCGCCGCCCATCCCGGCCTCAACATCGTCATCAACAATGCCGGCGTCGCCCTGCTCGGCGGCTTCCACGAGGTCGAGCAGGCGCAGATGGAGTGGCTGATCAACATCAATTTCTGGGGCGTCGTGCACGGCACCCGCGCCTTCCTGCCGCATCTCGGCCGCCAGCGCGAGGCGCATATCGTCAACCTGTCCTCGCTGTTCGGCCTCGTCGCCCCGCCCGGCCAGACCGCCTATTGCGCGGCCAAATTCGCGGTGCGCGGCTTTTCCGAAAGCCTGCGGCATGAGCTGGCGATGGCGAAGAGCCCGGTCCGGCTGTCGGTGGTGCATCCCGGCGGCGTGCTGACCGACATCGTGCGCCATGCGCGCACCGGCGCCGGCGTCACCGACAACGCCCGCCGCGCGCAAGCGATCGACCGCTTCGACGCCGTCGCCAAGACGACGCCGGCCGCGGCCGCCCGACGCATCATCCTCGGCATCGAGAAGAACCAGCCGCGAATCCTGATCGGCAACGACGCGCGGGTGATGGACCTGTTGCAGCGGTTTCGGCCGGCGACTTACTGGGCGCTGCTGGCGAAGCGGATCGAGAAGATGGCGGCGCGAGCGGGGAAGTGAGGTCGGCCGCGGAGTTTCGAGCCAACGGGTCGCGCGAATGCGCGCCCGATGACAGGCTCCGCGTAGCAATCCGGAACCGTCGAACAAGGAGGTCGTCGTCGCCCGGCTTGCCGCCTTCGCTAAAGCTCCGGCGCGCCAGGGGGCAAAGCCTCGGCGAAGCCTTGGCGTAGCCGGGACCGGGCGACCCAGTACGCCGCGGCCTATCGGTTGGATCATCAGCGTCTCTGGAATACTGGATCACCCGCCTTCGCGGGTGATGACGGCTCTCCGGCGTTTGCCTACCGCGCGGCGAGCTTGTCGGCGAAATAGCCGATGGTCTTGCGGTAGATCGTGGCCCGGTTCCACTCGCGCATCGCCTCGAAATTCGGAGTGCCCTCGCCATAGGGCGCGCCGTTCTTGAAGCCGCTGACATGCAGCAGGTTCGCGGTCGAGGCCAGCACGTCAGGCACGCTGTGGCGCAGATCGACATGGCCGTTGCCGTCGAAATCGACGCCGTATTTGAGATAGGACGACGGCAGGAACTGGGTCTGGCCGAGTTCGCCGGCGAAGGCGCCGACCAGATCGCGCAATGGCAGGTCGCCGCGCTGCACGATCTTCAACGCCGCCAGCAGCTCGCCCTGGAACAGTTCGGTGCGGCGGCAATCATGCGCCATGGTGGCGAGCGTGCGGATCACAGGCATCTTGCCGATGTCGCCCTTGCCGAAATCGGACTCCAGCCCCCAGATCGCGACCACGATTTCCGGCGGCACGCCGAACCGCTTCTCGATGCGCGACAATAGCGAGGCGTGCTTCTGCAGCATCTGCCGGCCCATGTTGATCCGCCCCGGACCGACGCGGGTGGAGACATACTGCTCGAACGTCTTGTTGAAGGTGCCGCGCTGACGACGGTCGAACGCCAGCACCGCCGGATCCGGCGTCACGCCCGACAGCGCCTGGCTGATCACGCTCTGCGAGACGCCGGCGGCCGCGGCCTCCTGCGACATCGCCGCCACGAACGTATTGAAATCGCCGCCGCAGCGGGCGGCATAAGCCGGGGTGGCGAAAGCGACGGCGCCGAACAAGACGGCCGGCCAAAATCTGCGCATGCGAATCCCTTGTCGTGTCACGGGCCGATCATGCCATGGGAAGATGGCACGCGAAACCACGTCGTCCCCTTGCGAACGCGGTGACGACCGCGCGGCAAACCCCTCACTCGCCGCCGTCGATCTGCCGGCCCATCAGCGCGATGGCCTTCTGATAGACGCCGGCGGCGTTCCAGGCCTGGATGGCCGCGAAATTCGGCTCGCCCGGCTGGTAGCCCGCGCCGGCGCGCCAGCCATGCGCGCGCAGGAAATTCGCGGTCGAGTTCAGCGCGTTCGCGGCGTTTTCGAGATTGCCGGTGCCGTAGGCCAGGATCGCCTTCGGCATGAACTGGGTCTGGCCGACCTCGCCATGCATCGAGCCGCGCTGGCTGGCCGAGAGCACGCCGCGATCGATCAACTGCAGCGCCGCGTAGAGATGCTCGGTGAAATAGGCCGACCGCCGGCAGTCATAGGCCAGCGTCGCAATCGAGCCGAGCATGCTCTGGTTGCCGCGCTGGCTGCCGAAGCCGGTCTCCATCCCCCAGATCGCAAGCAGCGGCCCCGGCGGCACGCCGTAGCGGCTCTGGATCGAGGCGAACAGCGCGCCCTGCGACGCCTTCAACTGACGCCCCCTGGCGACGATGGCCGCAGCCCCGCGCTTGGCGAGAAACTGATCGAGCGAAAGCTTGAAACTGCGCTGGCTGCGATCGGCATTGATGGTGGCTTGCGCATAGTCGGTGGCCATCAACGCCTGGATGGTGGCGGCGCTGATGCCCTTTGCCCTCGCCTCGCCGGCGAATTGCTGTTTCCAGTTGTCATATCCCGCCGCGGAATTGCCGCACTGGGCGGCGTTGGCTGGCGAACCCGACCATGCGAAAATGGATACCGAGGCGACAACGAAAGCGAGGCGGAGCATGGACAGACCAGTTCCTTTGAAAGTTGCAAGCAAACATCGATCCACGGTTGGTTTTCGAGCAATTGGTGTCAAATCAACAATCTGGAACCACACCTCAATTCCATCAGGCGCGACAATGTTCCACGGGACCGCGATGCGTTTGAACCAGGTGCTCTGCCGCCGCGACCTCCGTCCGTTCCCTTCGTTCCAAACCCTCCCCACTGGAATCGCCTGAACTGAATGGATATCCCATGACCTCAACGCTCAGACTGTTCGGGCCGATCCTGCTGCTGCTCGCTTTGTCGCCTGCCGCCGTTACCTGCGCCGCCGCGCAGACCCGCGACGTCGCCGGCGCCAGGGATTATCCCGGCATCGGCCGCTTCGGCGGCAGCATCATCACCGGATATCAGGTGAAGGATTTCGACGCGGCGCGGATGCAGGGCGCCGCCTTCAAGGACGGCCAGCCGACCGACGCGCGACGGATCGAGGGCCGCGTCACGCGGATCGCCTATCGCACCAATCCCGGCCCCTCAATCCTGGAAGTGTCGCGCAATTTCGAAACCCAGGTGGCGAAGGCCGGCTTCGAGACGCTGCTCGCCTGCGACACCGAGGCCTGCGGCGGCATTCCGTTCGTCGAGGCGATCGACGTGCTGCCGATCCCGCAGATGTGGGCCGACGGTTTCAACTACCGCTATTTCGCCGGCCGCAAGCTCGACGCCGGGCGCGAGACCTATGCCAGCGTTGTCGTCAGCGAGAACAACGGCCACGTCTACGCCCAGCTCATCGTCGCCGTCACAGCCGCGATCGAGAACAAGATGGTGGACGCCGCAGCCATGGCCAAGGGACTCCGCGAGGCCGGCCGCATCGCGCTCTACGGCATCTATTTCGACACCGACAGAGCCGAGGTGAAGCCGGAAAGCCGCCCCACCCTCGAGCAGATCGCCAAGCTGTTGACCGCCCAGGTCGGACTGAGCGTCTTCATCGTCGGCCACACCGACAACCAGGGACCCTACGCCTATAATCTTGATCTGTCGCGACGCCGCGCCGAGGCGGTCGCCGCCGAGCTGGTGAAGAACTACGGCATCGGCGCGCCGCGGCTGCGCACCGCCGGCGTCGGCCTGCTGGCGCCGGTCGGCTCCAACGCCGACGAGGCCGGCCGCGCGCTGAACCGGCGCGTGGAGCTGGTGGCGCCATAGCGCGAACGCGAAGGGAACCATCGCTCTCTATCGCTGTCTATGATAACTGACGGCGCCCGCGCGAGGTGAACTGCCATGATGGACATGCCACGGAGCGAGTCAGGACGGTCGGGGAGCCGGCCTATCTTTCGCGCGCCGCTGTTCCGGCTGCTCGCGATCAATCTCGCCGCCGGCGTGGCGCTCGCAGTGCTGCTGGTCGGCGGACTGATGCTGCTCAATCCCGGCGGCTTGCGCCATCTGATCTTCGCCGACGCCTCGCCCGGCACCGCGCTCGGGCTGCTGCTGTTCGGGTTTGTCGTCACCTTCGGCTCCGCCGCGATGGGCACCGCTGTTATGGCGATGGGGCGGGCCGCGGACCATGACAAGCACCGTGGCCGACCGGCGCCAACGGCAGAGCCCGCGCGCGCGACGGTACAGGCAAGGCATCGGCGCTGAGCGCGGCGAGCCTGCGCCGGCGGCGCAATGACGGCCCGCCGGTTGCGCATCGCTGATTTTTCGTTTCGCAGGGCTGCGATACTGGCTACGCTGCGCCTGGCGCTAACGTCAGACTCCGCCGCGGTCCGCGAGGCCCGGCCCAAGCAAAAAGAAAAACAAACGGGGGAAGCATCATGCGACGAGGCAGCATTGCGGCGGCCGCGATGTGCGGCATTTTTTCGGCGCTGATCGGCGCCGCGCATGCCCAGGCGCCCGACAGCTACCCGGACCGTCCGATCAAGGTGGTGGTGCCGGCGGCGGCCGGCGGCGTGACCGATACCCCTGCCCGCATTCTGACCAACCGGATGCGCGACACCCTCGGACAGACCTTTGTCGTCGAGAACCAGGGCGGAGCCGGCGGCATTCTAGGGTCCGAAACCGTCAAGCGCGCGCCGCCGGACGGCTATACGCTGCTCTATGTCAACGCCGCCACCCATGGCCTGCTGCCGGCGCTGAAGAAGTCGCTCCCCTACGACGCGATCAAGGATTTCGTGCCGATCGTGATGGCGGTGCGGGCGCCGCTGGCCGTCGTGGTCCGCAGTGATTCCCCCTACAAGACGCTGGCCGAGCTCGCGAAGGGCGCAACTGGCGAGTCCAGAGCGCTGAACTACGGCTCCCCCGGCCCCGGCAACACATCGCACCTGATCGGCATCATGCTGACCCAGACGAGCAAGACAGCGATGCAGGCGGTGCACTATCGCGGCGAAGCGCCGATGATCCAGGATCTCCTCTCCGGGCAGATCGATTTTGCCGCCTCGAACATCATCCGCAGCCATGTCGAGGCCGGCACGCTGCGCGTGCTCGCCACCACCGGCGGCAAGCGGTGGTTCGCCTTCCCGGAAGCCCCGACGCTGAAGGAACTGGGCTATCCGGTGGAGTATTATGCATGGTCCGGCTTCGTCGCGCCCTCAGGAACGCCGCAGGCGGTGGTCGATCGCATCAATACATCGGCCAATCTCGCGCTAACGGAGCCTGACGTGACCAGGGCGCTGACCGCCAACGGCTTTGAAATCGTCGGCGGAAAGCCTGAAATCTTCGCGAAAGCCATGAGTTCCTATATCGCCGATGTCAGCGAGATCGGCCGCAGCAACAACCTCGCCATCGATTAAAGCGTTTTCCAGCGAAGTGGAAACCGGTTCGCGTCAAGAAAACGCGCCAAATCAAGAATCTAGAGCCCCGTTTCGATTCAATCGAAACGGAAAAGGCTCTAGGGTGCGGCGGCGGGCCTTGGTTGACAGCTGCGCGCTGATCGGGGAAAAGCCCGCCCATGGCCAAGAAACCGGGTACCAATCCCAAGGGCGAGTTCGCCTTTTTCAACGTCGTCTATGAGGACGACTCGCAGCGCTCCAACCGGCGCGTGCCTTCCGAACTGATCGGCGGGCTCGACGGCGAGGAGCCGGCGCGCGGCTTCATCCTGGAACAGGACCGCGAGATCGCCGAGAAATCCGGCCGCACCCCGCTGGCGATCAAGAGCATCAGCCGGGTGGGAGTGAAGAAGAAGTAGGCTGTCCGGACCGATAATTCATTCCTCGCCTGTCGCTCGCTGGTCACCTCTCCCGCGTGCGCGGCTTGAGACGAGCGAGGCTCGCTCTGAGCTCGCAGCTCTTGGCGCTCTTCATACGAGAGAGACGACTCGTGGCGGCGCCCCCACCCCGCCCTCCCCCGCAAGCGGGAGAGGGAGTGCAGCGCCGTTGTGGGTTTCGGTTCGATCTCAATGTGAGCTGAGAAAAACAAAACGGCCGACTCTCGTCGGCCGTTTTTCTTTCGATCGATTGCCATGCCATCCGCGATCAAGTCGCATACGGGCGTAGCAGTCTCTATCAATTATCGAGGAACGAGCGCAGCTTCCGCGACCGTGACGGATGCTTCAGCTTCCGCAGCGCCTTGGCCTCGATCTGGCGGATGCGCTCGCGCGTGACCGAGAACTGCTGGCCGACTTCTTCCAGGGTGTGGTCGGTGTTCATGCCGATGCCAAAGCGCATGCGCAGCACGCGTTCCTCGCGCGGGGTGAGCGAGGCCAAGACGCGCGTCGTGGTCTCGCGCAGATTGGACTGGATCGCGGCATCGATGGGCAGGATCGCGTTCTTGTCCTCGATGAAATCGCCGAGGTGCGAATCCTCTTCGTCACCGACCGGCGTTTCCAGCGACAGCGGCTCTTTCGCGATCTTGAGGACCTTGCGGACCTTCTCCAAGGGCATGCCGAGCTTTTCGGCGAGCTCTTCCGGCGTCGGCTCGCGGCCGATCTCGTTCAGCATCTGGCGCGAGGTGCGCACGATCTTGTTGATGGTCTCGATCATGTGGACGGGAATGCGGATGGTGCGCGCCTGGTCGGCGATCGAGCGGGTGATCGCCTGCCGGATCCACCACGTCGCGTAGGTCGAGAACTTGTAGCCGCGGCGGTACTCGAACTTGTCGACCGCCTTCATCAGGCCGATATTGCCTTCCTGGATCAGGTCAAGGAATTGCAGGCCGCGGTTGGTGTATTTCTTGGCGATCGAGATCACCAGCCGCAGGTTGGCCTCGACCATTTCCTTCTTGGCCTGGCGCGCCTCGCGCTCGCCCTTCTGCACGCCGTGCACGATCTTGCGGAACTCGCCGATCTCAAGGCCGGTCAGCGCCGCCAGCTGCTGGATCTCGCCGCGCAGCTCCTTGATGCGGTCCTTTTCGTGCTGGACGAAATTCTTCCAGCCCTTGGCGGCGAGTTTCGAGACGCGGTTGAGCCAGCGCGGATCGAGCTCCGAGCCCTGGTAGTTGCGCAGGAAGTCCTCGCGCGCGACGCCGTGGCTGTCGCCGAGGCGCAACAGGCGGCCCTCGAACGAGACCAGCCGCTTGTTGATGTCGTAGAGCTGCTCGACCAGCGAATCGATGCGCGCCTGGTTCAGCCGCAGCGACTTCACCTCGACGATGATTTCGTCCTTCAGCTTCTTGTACTTGCGCTCTTGCGAGGGCGACAGCGACTCGCTCTGCAGCTGGTTGGCGATGTCCTGCTCCTGCAGGCGGCGCAGCTTCTTGTATTCGGAGGCGATCTTGTCGAAGGTCTCGACCACCTTGGGCTTCAGCTCGGCCTCGATGGCGGCAAGCGACATCTGGTTTTCGAACTCGTCGTCATCGAGATCGCTTTCGGCGGCGGCCTCGGCGGGATCCTTTTCCCCGGTCGCGGCGTCGCCGGCGGGCGCGGCGCGGAACGGGGTCGCCGACGGCGGCGCGGCCGGCGGCGCGGCGGCCGCCGGCATGGCGGCGGCGTTGCCGTTGGGGGCCTGGCCGTTGACGGGCTGGCCTTCGGCGGCGACGGGGCCGGCGATCATCGACGGGTTCATGTTGTTCTTGGCGTCGGGGCCGGCATAGGTGGCTTCGAGATCGATGATGTCGCGAAGGAAGATCTTTCCCTCGTTCAGTTCGTCGCGCCAGATGATGATGGCCTGGAAGGTCAGCGGGCTTTCGCAGAGACCGGCGATCATCGCCTCGCGGCCGGCCTCGATGCGCTTGGCGATGGCGATTTCGCCCTCGCGCGACAGCAGTTCGACGGTGCCCATCTCGCGCAGATACATGCGGACGGGATCGTCGGTGCGCTCGCCCGGCTCGGATTTCTTGACCTCGGTGACGGCCTTCTGCGTGACCTCGACGAGTTCGTTGTCGGTGTCGTCGGCCTCGTCTTCCTTTTCCTCCTCGCCGTCGGACTCCTCGGCTTCGGAGACGTTGATGCCCATGTCCGAGAGCATCGACATGATGTCCTCGATCTGTTCGGGCGAGGTGGTGTCGGAGGGCAGCACTTCGTTGAGCTGGTCGAAGGTCACGAAGCCGCGCTTCTTGGCCTGCTTGATCATCTTCTTGACGGCGGCGTCCGTGAGATCGAGCAACGGCGACGGCGCGTCGGCCGAATCCTTTTCAGGGGCGTCCGCTGCCTTGTCGTCTTTTTCCTTGTCCTTGACCTGCAGCGTCTTTGCCTTGGTGGCCATTCATCAAGCTCCCGAAACGCGCTCGCGCGAGCATGCGTCGCCGCACCGCTCGCCGTTAATCCACAACCTGCACCCGAGCGAGACGACCGTTCATCGAACCGTCATCTCGAAACACCTATCTCTTGTAAGTCCTGTCTCTAAGTCCTGCGCCGGAGCATGGCCGCCGGCACATGCTCATGACGCGGAAAGGGCGGCGCTGAACCGCGCCACCCCGCATTCCAACTCGCCGAATCTTTCGTTTCTAGCCGCAAGGCACTTAAGCTTCGATTAACCCTGTTTCTGCCGCCAAACCTTGGATTTGGCGAGTCATTTCACGGCCCCCGCGGCCGCCATCCCCGCATCATTTTGATCAGACGCTCTGGCGGAACCGGCCCGAAAGCTCGCCAAAACCCTCGATCAGCGCCTCGGTGCCGTCAAGGCTGTCCAGCCGGGCGCTGACGTCCTTCAGCCATGCCAGATTGGATTCGCTGGGGTCCTCACCCAGGGCCAGTTCGGCGTCCTTCCTCTCCCTAAGTAGGGCGTGAGTTTTCTGATGCAAGACAATAAGTTGCTGCCAGGTCGCAAGAACGTCCTCGCGGGCTGCACCGGGCTTTGAACCCCATACCGCCGAGGTTGTAATTGATCGCTCAACCCTTTGAAGAATATCGCTTAATCCCCGCGCTTCGAGATCGGCCCGCATTTTCTCGGCCTGTTCATCGACATCGGGCGAATGGTGGTGGTCGTTGGCGAAGGCCGCGATGATGCCGGCGCGCAGCTTGTTGGCCTCCGGATGCGCCAGTTCCAGCGCCGCCACCTGCTCAAGGTGGTCATGCAGCAGCCAGGGATGGTTAATCAAGGATTGCAGGATCAGCGCCTCGCGGCGGGACATGGCGCTGCGCTGGCTGCGCATGATCGGGCTGTTGGCAAGCTGGGAGCTCGCCGCCTGGTAAGGGCCGCGGTCGATGGTCGGGCTTCCCGACGCCCCCTGCCCGCGGCCGCGGCCGAAGGCCGACCGGCCCGCCGGACCCGGCGTGAACGTGCCGCGCGGTGCAAAGCGACCTGATTCGCCGCCGTGAAAATTGCCCCGGGCATGGAAACCGCGCGCCTGGTCCGGCGCGAAGGTGCGCCGCAGCCGCTCGGCCAGATCCTGACGATAGTAGCGCCGCACCACCTCGTCGCGGATGCCGCTGGCGAGTTCGCCGATTCGCGCCTCCAGCGCCGCGCGCCGCTCGGGGGTAGCGAAGCTGCCGCCCCCGATCTCACGCGACCACAGCATGTCGGCGAGCCCGCGCGCGGCCGATATCACTTCCTCGATCGCGACCCGGCCGCCGGAGCGCGCGAGGTCGTCGGGATCCTGTCCTTCCGGCAGCAGCGCAAAGCGCAGGCTCTTGCCGGGCAACAGGCCCGGCAGCGCCAGGTCGGCGGCGCGGAACGCCGCCTTCTGCCCGGCGCGGTCGCCGTCGAAACACAGGATCGGCTCGTCGGCCATCTTCCACAGCAGCGCGAGCTGGTTTTCGGTCAGGGCGGTGCCGAGCGGCGCGACCGCGCCGCCAAAGCCCGCGGTGACCATGGCGATGACGTCGACATAGCCTTCGACCACGATCAGCGGGCTGCCATTATGCGTCGCCTGGCGCGCGGAAGCGAGGTTGTAGAGATTGTCGCCCTTGTGAAACAGCGGCGTCTCCGGCGAATTCAGGTATTTGGCCGGCACGTCCTTTTCCAGCGCGCGGCCGCCGAACGCGATGACGCGCCCGCGAACGTCCGTGATCGGAAACATCACGCGGTCGCGAAAGCGATCATAGGGCACCGGGATATCCTCGCCCGCGACCAGGAGGCCGGCCTCCACCATGTCCTCGGTCGAGACGCCGAGCGCGCCGAGATGCTCCTTCAGCGCAAAGCGCTCGCCCGGCGCGTAACCCAACCGGAACTGCAACTGCACCGCCGGCGAGATCGCGCGGTCGCCGAGATAGCCGCGCGCTTTCGCGCCGGTGCGCGAGGCCAGCGTATCGGCAAAGAACTTCGCGGCGAGTTCCATCACGTCATGGAGCGTCTTGCGGCGCTGCTCGTGGCGGGCGGCGTCGGGCGTCGCCGCCGGCAGCGCCATGCCGACGCCCTCGGTCTCCATCAGGAACGAGATGACGTCGCCGTGCTTGCCCGACGAGAAGTCGTGATAGAAGCCCTTCTGGTCGTTGACGGTGAACGAGGGCGACTTCTCCTGCTGGAACGGCGACAGCCCCTTCCACTCCTTGCCCGCCTTCTTCAGCTTGACGCGCCGCCCCACCACTTCCGAGACCGGAAGCCGCGCGCGCAGCTCGTCGAGAAACTGGGGCGTGAAGCGCATGATCGAGGGTGTGCCTGGTCGCTGGTGGCGAATCGATTACCGATACAGGCAGGCTAGCCCCGAAAGTGATGTTTATCAGGCTTCTCGCCACTATTCACAGGGCGGTTGATTCCAGGAACTTGCCGGAGGCGATCCGCGGCAGGCCGGCGACCGGCCAGTTATAGAGGTAGGCCCACGCCTCAAGCGCAGCACCATTCTCGTCCGTCACCGCCAGCATGCGGCGGAGATATTCGGTCGGCTCCGGAAAGCCCGCGCCGCAGGCCTCATACATGTCGAATTCGCCGAGCAGCGCATCGCGGTCGCGCAGCCGGTACAGCTCCCCATGCACGATGTCGGCGGGATCGCTGGACGCCACGAGACCCGGATAATGCTTGATGAGATAGAGACGGCCGCGGCAGGTGGCGGGGCCCAGATAATCCGCACTGCGCGACAGAAGCTTCGCCATCGGATGGTCGAAGCCGCGCATCAGCGTGCCGTAGACGAACAGACGATCTGAAATCATGGGATTACATACAGTCATTCCGGGGCGATGCGAAGCATCGAACTACGGTGCGCAATTGCGCACCTGAGAATCTCGAGATTCCCCGATGCGCAATTGCGCATCTGAGGTCTGGTGCTTGCGCACCAACCCGGAATGACAAAGCGCGTCAGTTGCTAAGCCGGCACCACCTCTTCACTGATGACGACGAACTTGACCAGGTCCATCCGGCCGAAACTCGTGGTCAGCGCGACGTCGGCGGCGTCGCGGCCGGTGCCCATCAGGATGCGGCCGATCCTGGGCACGTTGTGGCGCGCGTCGAAGGTGTGCCACTGGCCGGACAGATAGACCTGGAACCAGCCGGAGAAATCCATCGGCGCGGGATCCGGCGGCACCCCGATGTCGCCGAGATAGCCGGTGCAGTAGCGCGCCGGGATGTTCATGCAGCGGCAGAAGGTCAGCGCCAGATGCGCAAAATCGCGGCAGACGCCGGCGCCCTGCTCGTAGGCGTCATGCGCGGTCTTCATGTGGTGCGCGTGCTGGTAGCCGAAGGTCAGGTGGTTATGGACGAAATCGACAATCGCCTGCACCCGCGCCCAGCCCGGCGGGGTGTTGCCGAACAGCGACCAGGCGACGTCGATGAGCCTGTCGGTTTCGCAATAGCGGCTCGGCATCAGATATTGCATCACTTCGTCGGGCAGCTGCTCGATCGGCAATTGCTGCGCGGTCGGCACCACCACGTCCGGCAGGCCGGAATCGCGGACCAGCGCGTCACCGCGCAGCGTCACGCCGCCGGCCGGCGCCACCAGGCGGCCACAGACATTGCCGAAACCGTCGCGGTAGAAACCGATCGGCACGGCAGGCTCGGCCGCGATCCGCTCGGTGCCGACGATGTCGGAAAAGCGCGACGGATGGATGCTCAGCATGATCACCATCGGCGTCGGTTGCACCGCCGTGTATGAAATCTCGAAGCCGACCTTGATCTCCATGGGTCACACCTGCTGCGGCTGGAGGTTGTCATCGCCGACCGAGACGACGTTGATGTGGACGTCCATGCCGGCAAAGGCGTCGGCCGCGCCGAGATAGGTCCCGTGCAGCGGGATCGCCTGACGCGGGTCGCGCGCCACCGCGACGCGGATCAGGTCGCGGGTGCCGACGATGCCGTTGGTCGGATCGAACTCGATCCAGCCGGCACTCGGCAGATAGACCTGCACCCAGGCATGGGTCGAGCCGCCGCCGACATAGCCATGGGCGCTGTCGCCGGGAATGGCGAGATAGCCGGACACGAAACGCGCGGCGATGCCGAGACGGCGCAGCGCCTCGATCATGAACAGCGCATAATCGCGGCAGGTGCCGGAACGGGTCTGCAGCGTGTCGAGCGGATGCTGGCTGCCCTGCTCATAGCGCTTGCGGTAGCTGAAGCCGGCGCGAATGCCATGCGTCATCCCGCTCAGGATGTTGAAGGTCGGCGTCGGTCCGTCGGCGTCAAGAAACGTCCGCGCCCACGCCGACAGCTCGCCGCCGGGATCGCCATATTGCGGCGTGATGAATTGCAGCAGGTCGGGCAATTCCTCGTCCTCGTAGAGGAACGGATAGAAATAGGCGGGATCGTCCGCGGTCAGCGCGAACTCGTTCTCCGGGTTGTGCTCCACCGTCGCCGTCGAGGTGATCGACAACGTGTCGGCGCGCTGGTCGAAAACTGCGATCGCGACGCTGTTGCCGAACACGTCATGGATCCAGCGCAGCCGCATCGGCTCCGGCTCGATCTCGAGGGTGCCGGACAGAACCCGCAGATCATGACCGTCGCGCGGGCGCAGCATGATGCGGTGTTCGCCGAACGCGACCGGCCGCGTATAGCGATAAACGGTCTTGTGGTTGATGGTCAGCAGCGGCATCGTCTATCAAATATCGATTGTGGTATGTCTAATCTAGGCCGAACCCTGCCTACTTCCAGATCGCATGCCGCCTCAATAGGCAGCGCTTGTAAGGAAACGCCTTGAATCACACCGGCGACACAGCCCTACTCCTGGGTGCCGAAGATGTTCCCCCGGTGCGCGAATATCGGGAAGCGGGCGGCTCGCCGTTCCTGCTGACCTGCGACCATTACGGACGGCTGATCCCGCGCGCGCTCGGCGACCTCGGGCTGCCCGAAAGCGAACTGGCGCGACACATCGCCTGGGACATCGGCATTGCCGGCGTCGCCGAGCAGCTTGCGACGCAGCTCGACGCCCATCTGATCGCGCAGCGCTATTCGCGGCTGGTGATCGACTGCAACCGCCCGCCTGAAGTCGCAAGCTCGATCCCGCGCATCAGCGAGGCCACCACGATCCCCGGCAACGAGGCCATCGCGCCCGAGGCGGCGCAGGCGCGCCGCGCGCAGATCTTCGATCCCTATCACCGGCGCATCCGGGAGATCATCGACCAGCGGCTGGGCGCGGGTCGACCGACGGTGCTGGTGGCGCTGCACAGCTTCACGCCTGTCTATGCCGGGATCGCGCGTCCCTGGCATATCGGCACGCTCTACCACCGCGACAGGCAACTGGCGCCGCTGTTGCTGAAACTGTTGCGCGCCGAGGGCGATCTGGTGGTCGGCGACAACGAGCCCTACGCGGTCAGCGACGAGACCGACTACACCATCCCCGTGCATGGCGAAGCGCGCGGGCTGATCAACACCGGCATCGAAATCCGCCAGGACCTGATTGCGGACGCCGCGGGCCAGGCGGCATGGGCAGGCCGGCTGGCGCGGATTCTCGCCGAGATCGAGGTCAAGCTGCGCGCGGAGCGGCTGATGCCGGGCTGAGCCTGGGTCGCAGCGACGCCGGATCGGACGCGCCTTCGCGGCTCGCGGTTCAAAGACTCAAGGTCAGCGCGATCGCGTCAGCGCCAGCCAGATGCCGCCGCCGATCATGAAACCGCCTGATATCCGCGACAGTGGCCGCGTCCGTTCCCGCGAGAAGAACAGCCGGGCGCGGCCCGCCGCCAGCGCATAGACGGCATCGGTCATCGCGGCGATCACCATGAAGGTAACGCCGAGCAGCGCGACTTGCGGGAAATGATCCTTCTCCATGTCCATGAACTGCGGAATGAACGCGCCGAAAAACACCAGAATTTTCGGGTTTGAGAGCAGCACCAGGAAACCCTGCAGGAAGAAGCCGCCGCGCGGCGGCGGTGGCGGCGCGTCGGTCTCGACGCCCGCGACCGGCTCGCGGATCAGCTTGATCCCGATCCAGATCAGATAGGCCGCGCCCGCAAAGCGCACCCAGTCGAACCAGTAGCCCATGGTCGCCATCAGCGTGGTCAGGCCAGCCGAGACGACGACGATCACGATGGCGAGCCCGGTTTGCGCGCCGGCGCAATTGATCAGCGCCGCGCGGGTGCCGTAGCGCAGGCCGTTGGCGATCACAAGCGTGACCACCGGGCCCGGCAGCAGCGCCAGCGCGATGCAGGCGGCGACGAAGGCGAGATAAGGCTGGAGCGACATGGAAAAATCCGGTGCGAGAGCGATCGCGTCATTATGCATGCGCGGCAAGCCGATGGAAGCCGCGCGATGCCTGCTCGCCCGGCTCTCTTGCACGGGCGAGACGGGCGAAGCTCGCGCCTGCCACGCGAAAAGGGTCGCGGAAGCTCCCGCGCGTCGCCCTGCTATCGACGTCCGTCAGATTGACGCGGGCGATGAGTGGACACAGGCTTGCCGAAAGGGTATTTCAGCATCAGCGCTTCACGCTGGCGGCATCGACTGTACGCCGGCGGCATCTTCGACGGATAGCACGGAAATTCCGAACACTTCTGATCGCAACGAACATCACCGACTCCAGGGTGAGACGACGCACCGATGAGCCTGCGCACCCGGCTAATGATACTTGTCATCGCTGCGATGCTGGTGCCGGCCATCCTCGTGGGACTGCGCTTCGTCCAGAATCGCACCAGCGAAATCAACGCTGCGTTGGCCAATCTGTCGGCGACGGCCAACGACCTTGCAAACGACCTGGATGGGAAAATCCAGGGCACTGCCCAACTGCATTACGGCCTGGCCCGCGCCCGCGACCTCGACACCAGCGACCAGGCGGCTTGTTCCGCCTTCCTGTCCGCCGTGCGGGAGGAATACCGGCAGTTCACCGGCATCTTGACCATCAATCCGAACGGCAGCCTGTTCTGCGACTCGCTGCGCACCAACCGGACCCTCGATCTCAGGGATCGCGAGTATTTCCGGCAGGCGCTGATGGCGCACGGCGTCGTCACGCTGGAGCCCGTGTTCGGCCGGCTGACGGGGATAGCCGTATTGCAGATCGCCTACCCGGTGCGTGCGGAAACCGGAGCACTGAAATTTATCCTGCTGGCGTCGTTCAATCTGCAGAAATTCATCAGGGATCACGGCGAACGCCTGTTGAACGACAATCAGATTCTGCTGGTTGACGGAAAGGGCATGGTGCTAGTCGCACCGCAGGAAAAAGACTGGGCGGCGTTGCCCGGCGCATCGATCGCGGACTCGGAACTGTTTCGGTTTGCGGCCGCTCCGAACGGCGAGCGATTCCGCGAGGTGGCCGGCCGGGACGGCCGAACCCATGTCTGGGCCGTCGCCCGCTCGCCTTCGATCCGCGATGCCGGGCTCTACATCGTGGTCGGACGATCCAAGGACGGGCTGGTTGCTGCCGCCAACCGCCGCCTTTACGAGGATCTGGCGATTCTGGCGGTGGCCCTGCTGCTGCTGCTCGCCGGCGTATGGGTACTGGCGACCGTGAGCGTCGGCCGCCAGGTCGGACGCCTCGCCGCGATGGCGAGGCGACTCGGGCTTGGCGATCTCCGCGCGCGGATTGCCCCACCCTATCCGCGCGGTGAACTGGGCGGACTGATGACGCTGCTCAACGGCACCGCCGAGTCGCTTGAGCGACAGCGCAACTCCATCGACGAACTCAATCAGAAGCTCACCCAATCCCAGAAAATGGACGCTATGGGTCAGCTCACCGGCGGCGTGGCGCATGATTTCAACAATCTGCTGACCGTCATCCTGGGCAATGCCGAGCATCTCGCGGACAGGCTGGCGGCAGACAGGGAATTGCGCGGGATCGCCGACGACATCGCAACCGCGGCCGAGCGCGGCGCCGACCTGACAAGGAGCCTCCTCGCCTTCGCGCGCAAGCAGCCATTGATGCCGAGGAGCACTGACATCGGCCAAAAGATTCTGGGCATGGAGCAACTGTTGCGACGGACGCTGGGCGAACATATCGAGTGCGATTTCCAGCTCGATCACGATCTGTGGCTGGCCAGCGTCGATCCCGGGCAACTGGCGTCCGCGCTGCTCAATCTGGTGCTCAACGGCCGTGACGCCATGCCGACAGGCGGCAAGCTCACGGTCGAGGTCCGTAACGCCTCGCTCGGTGATTCCGATATCGACGTCAATGGCGAAGCCCGCCCCGGCGATCACGTCATGGTCGCCGTTACCGATACCGGCACCGGCATGACGGCCGAAATTGCCCGCCGCGCCTTCGAGCCATTCTTCACCACCAAGGAGGTGGGGAAAGGTACGGGTCTCGGACTGAGCATGGTTTACGGGTTTGTTCAACAATCGGGCGGGTCGATGCAGATACACTCCAAGCCGGCACATGGCACCTCGGTCAGGCTTTTCTTTCCCCGCGCGGATGCGTCACAGGCCAGCGCCGCGCCGCCCGCCGATCAACTCGCCACGTCCGCCGACAACGAAAGCATTCTCGTTGTCGAGGACGACGACATGGTGCGTGCATTCGTTGAAAGCGAATTGGGCTCGCTCGGCTATCGCGTCATCGCGACGCGCGACGCGCCCGCCGCGCTCGCGATATTGCGCAGCTCCGCGACAATCCACCTCCTGTTCTCGGATGTCGTGATGCCCGGTGGCATGTTCGGCCCTGAACTCGCCAGGCAAGCCGCGCGCCTGCGGCCAGAACTGAAGATTCTCCTCACCTCCGGCTACACCGGGCATCCCGTCGAAGTGCGCGATGGGCTCGGCCGGGAAGTTCATATCCTGAAAAAGCCGTTCCGGCGGTACGATCTGGCGTCGATGCTGCGTTCAATCCTGAAGACGTCGCCGGGAGCCGTTTCCACTTCGACGGAATCGAAACGGAAAACGCGCTAACCCGGCACCGGCGCGATGATGCGGCGATAGAGATGCCAGGTGGCGTGGCCGAGCACCGGCAGCGTCACCACCAGGCCGAGGAAATACGGCATCGCCGAGACCGCGAGCAGAACCACGATCAGGGCCGCCCAGCCGATCATCGGCAGCGGGCTGGTCACCACCGCGCGCACGCTGGTGATCATCGCGGTGACGAAATCGACGTCGCGGTCGAGCAGCAGCGGAAACGACACCACGGTCAGCGAAAACAGGATCAGCGACAGCGCCGCGCCGACGGCGTTGCCGATGGCAAGGAACAACAGCCCCTGGTTGGTGGTGAGCACCACCATGATGAACTCGCGCAGGCTGGAGAACGAGACGTTGAGCCCGAGCAGCAGCGCGATCAGAAGCCGGACCTGGTACATCCACACCACGAACACGAACAGCGTCACGAAGGCCATCCAGCCGATCTCGCCGCGGCTCTTCACGGTGCTCCAGATCGCGGCCATCGAAATCGGCCGCCCCGCCTCCCGCCGGCGGCTCACCTCGTAGAGGCCGACGGCGACGAACGGCCCGATCATGGCAAAACCGGCGGCGAGCGGATAGGCGAAATAGACCATGCCGAACGCAGTCAGGCAGAGCAGGATGGCGATCCCCCCGGCGGCATAGAGCGCGCCAAAGGCGAGTCCGTAGAGCGGCACCGCCTGAAAATCCCGCAATCCCTGGCCGAGCGCCTCGGCGATGTCGGACACCGCGATGCGCCGCACCACCGGATCGGCCTTGCCGGAAACCGAACTCATCGATTCCTCCGTTTGATTTGAGGCATTGAGAACGGGTGGGGCGGGAGGTGTGTTGATCTCGGTCAAATTTCGGCGGGGGACGCCCTGCCCCTGTCGTCATTCCGGGACGGTGCGTTAGCACCGGACCTCAGATGCGCAATTGCGCATCGGGGAATCTCGAGATTCTCAGGTGCGCAATTGCGCACCGTAGTTCGACGCTTCGCATCGCCCCGGAATGACGGCGCCAAACGCCTTGCGCCGTCACCCCAGCGCCCGCAATTCGCGGCGCAGCACCTTGCCGGTCGCAGTCATCGGCAGCGTATCGGTGAACTGCACGAAGCGCGGGTATTCATGCGCGGCGAGCTGCACCTTGACGAATTCCTGGATCTCGCGCGCCAGCGCCTGATCGGGCGCAAAGCCGGGACGCAACACGATCCAGGCCTTGATCGATTCGGTGCGGATCGGATCGGGAATGCCGACCACCGCCGACATCGCCACCGCCGGGTGCTTCATCAGCGTGTGCTCGATCTCGGAAGGACCGACGCGATAGCCGGCGGTGGTGATGACGTCGTCCTCGCGGCTGACGTACCAGAAATAGCCGTCCGCATCCTGCACCCCGAGATCGCCGGTCAGGAGAAACCCGCCGGCGTATTTTTTTGCGGTGGCTTCCGGGTTGCGCCAGTATTCGATCATGGTGCAGGGACAGGGCTGGCGCACGCCGATGATTCCGCGCTGCCCGCGCGGCAGTTCCTCGCCGCTGTCGTTGACGATGCGGACGTCGAAGCCAGGCGTCGCCTTGCCCATCGCGCCGGGCCGGATCGGAAACAGGTTCGCGTTGCTGCCGATCACCAGATTGCACTCGGTCTGGCCGAACACTTCATGCGCGTCGATGCCGAAGGTCTCGCGCACCCAGCCGAGCAATTCGCCGCCAAGCGACTCGCCGCCGGTGAAGAGGCTGCGCAGCCTGACGCCGGGGTTCGTCACGCCGGCCTGCCGCATCAGCTTCAACGCCGTCGGCGGCAGGAACACGTTGCGGATCGACAGCTCCGCCATCATCGCCATCGCCGCCTGCGGCTCGAACTTTCGCGCGCGATGCCCGACCAGCGGAATGCCGTGATACCAGAACGCGAACAGCCCGTTGATCAGCCCGCCGATCCAGGCCCAGTCCGCCGGCGTCCACATCAGGTCGCCAGGCCGGGGCAGGAAATTGTGGCACATCTCGACATTGGGCAGATGCCCGAGCACGACGCGATGGGCGTGCAGCGCGCCTTTTGGATTTCCGGTGGTTCCCGATGTGTAGATGATCAAGGCGGGATCGTCGGACGAGGTATCAATGGTGGCGAAATCCGGCGACGCCGCGTCGATCTGCGTCCAGAAATTCTTTGCGCCTTCGGGCGCCTTGTCGGCGATGATATAAACATGCCTGAGCGCCGGAAGCCGATCGCGGATTTTGGCCAGCTTCTCCCAGCCGGCCTCGTCGGTGACGACCGCCCTGGCCTCGGAATTCGACAGGCGGAACTCCAGCGCGTCCTCGCCGAACAGCGCAAACAGCGGGATCGAAATCATGCCGGAGCGAAGCGCGGCGAGATGCGCGATCGGCAATTCCAGCGATTGCGACAGGAACACCGCGACGCGATCGCCGCGCGTCAGCCCGTCGGCCTTCAACACATTGGCGAAGCGGCGCGACTTTTCGGCGACGGCGTCGAACGAGGTGCGCATCCTGGCGCCGTCTTCGTCGACATACACAAGCGCGAGACGGCCGGAGCCGTCAGCATGACGGTCACAGCACGCGGTAGCGATGTTGAAGCGAGCCGGAATGTCCCAGCGGAAATCGCGGTAGAGTTCTTCGTAGGTGGCGGCTTCGGTGAGCATGGTGCATCGACATCCTATGCCTGGCGCTTGACCACCCCGACCGGCGTGGCGAACCCTTCCATGGTTCGAATCCGTTTCTCGAGCCACCAGCCAAATTCGGGCGCCCAGTCCTCGAACTTCCGGTTGATTCCGAGATCATGGGCCCAGTGATTGGCGATGTTGGGGTTGAACTGGGATTGCCGCCCGACCGCGATCAGGTCGGCCTGGCCGTTGCGCAGGATCGCTTCGGCCTGCTGCGCTTCGAGAATGATGCCGACCGCCATCGTCGCGATGCCCACCTCCTTGCGGACGCGCTCGGCATAGGGGACCTGGAAGCCGAGACCGCGCGGGACTTGCGCGGCCGTCGCCGAGCCTGATATGCCGCCGGAGGAGCAGTCGATCACGTCGGCGCCGCGGGACTTCAACTCGCGCGCAAAGACCACCGTGTCATCGAGATTCCAGCCATCCTTCGCGCCGTCGACGGCGGAGACCCGCACGAACAACGGCATGCCGTCAGGCATCTCGCGTCGCACCGCTTCGACGATATCGAGCGGCAGGCGCATGCGTCCCCGGCGATCACCGCCATATTCATCATTGCGCGTGTTGGAAACGGGCGAGAGAAACGAGGCGAGCAGATAGCCATGGGCGGCATGGACCTCGATGGTATCGAAACCGGCGGCGACCGCGTTGCGGGCCGCCCTGGCCCAGGTGCCGACCATCGCCCGGCACTCGTCGGTGGTGAGCTGGCGTGGCGTCAGCCATCCATCGGCAACGGGCTCGCTGGTCGGCCCGACCGGCTGCCACAGCCTGGCGCCCGCCTTGATCTGCTCTGAGGTGAGCGGCCCCATGCCGTCCATCGCGCGCTGCGAGGACGATTTGCGGCCGCCATGCGCGAGTTGAATGCCGATCGCGGTGTTCTCGCCCCTCATGAACGCGATCAGGGGCTTGAAGCTCTGCACCTGGGCGTCGTTCCAGATACCGAGGTCATGCTCGTTGATCAGACCGACCTCTTCGACCGCCGTGGCCTCGACAAACACCAGCCCGAAGCCGCCGAGCGCGTAGCGGCCGAGATGCACGTTGTGAAAGAAGCCGCAGGTGCTGCCGGGCCCGGCGCGATAGTGCACCATCGGCGGAACGACCAGACGGTTCTTCAGCGTCAGGTCACGGATCCTTAACGGCTGGAACAGCAGGGGTCGCGCAGCATCAACGTCTTTGGCGATCGAATCTGACATGAAATACCTGTCGAATGAGGTGAGGACTCGCGCGAACAATTCCTCATTTCAGGTAGCAGGTCCAGTAGCGGCGGCGACCTGCCGTAGCCGGCGAATGCATGCCTGCCACGCCCATGCGTGATGCATCAAATGGCCGGCGAAACTCAGCCAGTCAGCGCCGCCTTCACCATGCCGCTGGCCTTGCCGAAATCCATTTGCCCGGCGAATTTCGCGCGCAGCGCCCCGATCACCTTGCCCATGTCCTTCATGCCGGCGGCGCCGGTTTCGGATATCGCGGCCGATATCGCCGCCTTCACCTCGTCCTCCGACATCTGCTTCGGCAGGTACGCCGAGATGATTGCGATCTCCTCGCGCTCCTGCGCCGCAAGCTCGGCGCGGCCGCCCTTGTCGTAGAGTTCGACCGATTCCTGGCGCTGCTTGATCATCTTCTGGAAAACGCCGAGCAGATCGGCGTCCGACAACGGCGGCTTGCCTTCGCCGCGCGCGGCGATGTCGGCGTTCTTGATGGTCGAGTTCACCATGCGCAACGTCGAGAGCTTGCGCTCGTCCTTGGCGCGCATGGCGTCCTTGACCGCATTGTTGATGTCGTCGCGCAGCATTGCGTTACCTCTTTGGATTTACCTGCCCTGATCTAGGCCGTTCGCGGTCCCAGAACAACTAGCTCCGCAGCCATTCGACCAGCGCCTCGGCGGTCGCCTGCGGCCGCTCGACCTGCGGCAGGTGACCGCAATCGGGCAGGATCACGAGCCTGGCGTTGCGGATGCTGTCGGCCATCTCCACCGACAGCGAATTCGGGATGGTGTTGTCCTGATCGCCCGAAAGCACCAGCGTCGGGCAGTCGATGCCGGCCAGCGTCGGCCGCGAGTCCGGCCGGCTGATGACCGCGATCTGCTGCCGAATGAAGGCCTCCGGCCCGACATCGTCGCCCATGTCGTGGACCAGCCGGCGCAGGCCCGCGTCCTCGCGGCGCGAGGGGTGGACGAAACCCGGAAAAAGCTCGTCGAGCACGGCGCGGTATTCGCCAGCCCGGGCGCGGGCCATCATGCCGCGGCGACGCGCGGTCGCCTCCGGCGTATCCGCCCTAGCCTGGGTGTTGAGCAGCGCCAGCCGCGCCACCCGCTCGGGCGCCTGCCGCAGGATCTCGAAGGCGATGTAGCCGCCCATCGAATGCCCGGCCAGCGCGAAGCGCGGCGGCGCCTCGGCCAGAATCCGGCGCGCAATCAGGGCCATATTGTCGTCGCGGATGTGGTTGGCGACCATGACCGGCCCGAACCGCCACAGCGCCGGCACCACGGGGGCATAAATCCGCGGCGAGCAGACGAGGCCGGGAACGAGCAGAATAGGCATCGAATCATCCATGCCCGGCTCCAGATTCGGGGCGGATTTGACTGAAATCCGCAGGAACCCAGCTTAAGTCGGCGATGCTGCCTGTCAAATATGCGGCCTGCGCGTGTGAATCACGGGCTTTCCGGCTTTGACGCGCGGGGGTGCTTGCGACTATGAAGTGCGCTCATGACAACATCTGAAAACGCCTCGGCCTGGCCGGACCACAAACCGACCGCGCTGCTCGTGCTTGCCGATGGCACCGTGCTGGAGGGCTTCGGCCTTGGCGCGGAAGGCCACGCCGTCGGCGAAGTCTGCTTCAACACCGCGATGACGGGGTATGAGGAGATCCTCACCGATCCCTCCTACGCCGGGCAGCTCATCACCTTCACCTTCCCGCACATCGGGAATGTCGGAACCAACGAGGAAGACATCGAGACGGTGAACATGGCGGCGACGCCCGGAGCGCGCGGCGTGATCCTGCGCTCGGCGATCACTGACCCCTCGAACTACCGCGCCACAAGGCACCTCGATCAGTGGCTGCGGTCCCGCGGCATCATCGGCCTGTCGGGCATCGACACCAGGGCGCTGACGGCGCTGATCCGCACCAAGGGCATGCCGAACGCGGTGATTGCCCACGCCAGGAGCGGTGCCTTCGACCTGCCCGCGCTGAAACAGGAGGCGCGTGAATGGCCCGGCCTCGAAGGCATGGACCTGGTGCCGATGGTGACCTCGGCCCAGCGCTTCACCTGGGACGAGACGCCGTGGGTGTGGGAAAAGGGTTTTGGCCGCCAGACCGAGCCCGAATTCAACGTGGTCGCGATCGATTACGGCATCAAGCGAAACATCCTGCGGCTGCTCGCCGGCGAGGGCTGCAAGGTGACGGTGGTGCCGGCGACGACGTCGGCCGAGGACATCCTGGCGATAAAGCCTGACGGCGTGTTCCTCAGCAACGGCCCTGGCGATCCGGCCGCGACCGGGAAATACGCGGTGCCGGTGATCAGGAAGGTGATCGAATCAGGCACGCCGACCTTCGGCATCTGCCTCGGCCACCAGATGCTGGGGTTGGCCGTCGGCGCCAGCACCATGAAGATGCATCAGGGCCATCACGGCGCCAACCATCCGGTCAAGGACGAGACCACCGGCAAGGTGGAGATCACCTCCATGAACCACGGCTTTGCCGTGGACCAGGCGACGCTGCCCAAGGGTGCGACCCAGACCCACATCTCGCTGTTCGACGGCTCCAATTGCGGCATCCAGCTCGACGGCAAACCGGTGTTCTCGGTGCAGTACCATCCGGAGGCCTCCCCCGGCCCGCGCGACTCGCACTATCTGTTCAAGCGCTTCGCCGACCTGATGCGGGCGAACAAGCGCGCGTAGGCGGCTTCCGCCGTCATTGCGAGCCAACGGGTCCGGCCTATGGCCGGCCCGATGACAGGCTCCGCGAAGCAATCCATCGGGCCGCAAAGCAAGGGTGGATTGCTTCGTCGCGGAGCCTGTCATCGGGCGCGCATTCGCGCGACCCGTTGGCTCCTCGCAATGACGAATCAACCCATGAGCGGAGCAAACCCGGGGCATGATGAGAAATCATGTGACGACACCCGCGCTTGGCGATATATCAATAATATGATGATCGTAATCATAATGACGAGAACTCTCCATGGACGATAGAACGACAGCCTCAAAGGTCGAGTACGGTGTAACGCCGACGCAGGTCATGGCGTCGATGCCGGGGCTGGACTTCGTCCGCGCCATTTTCGAGGGCAAACTGCCGGCGCCGCCGATCATGCAGAACGTCGAGCCGTTCGATTCAACCGCCGAGAAGGGCCATGTCGTGTTCCACAGCGTGCCCGGATTCCGGCACTACAATCCGATCGGCTCGGTGCATGGCGGCTACGCCGCGATCCTGCTGGATTCCGCGATGGGGCTCGCGGTCCACACCGCGCTGCCCGCCGGCAGCGGCTACACCACGCTGGAATTCAAGATCTCCTTCATCAAGGGCATGACCGAGGATACCGGCCCGGTCCGTACCGAGGGCAAGACCCTCAGCGTCGGCCGCCGCGCCGCCACGGCGGAAGCGCGGATCACCGACATCAAGGGCCGCCTGCTCGCGCACGCCACCACGACCTGCCTGGTTTTCGAGATCCCGAAGGCAACGTGAAGCGCTGACTTTGGTTTGGTCCCGGAGTAGTATTGCCCGCGGGAGCACCAACCATGTCCGTCGCCGACGCCGGGATCGAACCGCTCACTTTCTTCTTTGCCGACGACGGCCTTGTGCCCAACAACCCGATGCCGTTGCTGGTCTATCGGCGCGCCGTCGAGGTGGCGAACAACGATCCCGAAAGCACCATCGAGGCGCTGTTCGGCGCCAATGGCTGGGGCGGGATGTGGCGCAACGGCGTCTATGACTACCTGCACTATCACGCCACCGTGCATGAGGCGCTCGGCGTCGCCCGCGGCCAGGCCCGCGTGCAATTCGGCGGCGAGCGCGGCCAGACGCTGGAAATCTCAACCGGCGACATCGCCATCCTGCCCGCCGGCACCGGGCATCGATTGATCTCGGCGAGCAGGGATTTTTGCGTGGTCGGCGCCTATCCGCCCGGACCTTCGATGCAGATTACGCGGCCGACGCCCGAGAACCATGCGAAGGCGCTGAAGACGATTCCTCAAGTAAGGTTGCCGAAGTCCGACCCGGTGCGCGGCGAAGGCGGCCCGCTGGTCAGGCTGTGGAAGAGCGGCGCGGCTTGATTCGTCGGGCGGGTCGGGATGTGCAACCCGCCCGATGCCGCCACAGATACCGACCTACGCCGCGTTGGCGCCTTCCTGGCGGCTGGCCTCGAACAGAAACCAGGTGCGGCGCTCGGTTTCGTCGATAAAAAGTTCGAGCAGTTGCGCGGTGCCCCTGTCCTCATTGTCGTCCGCCAGCTTGTGCGCCTTCCGCATCGCAGCCGCCATGTGCTTGTTGTCTTCCATCAACTCGCGCAGCATTTCGCGCGGCGGCACGTAAGGCTCGTCATTGTCCTCGATGGTCTGCAATTTGGCGATCTGCCCGATCGAGCGGATCGTGAGGCCGCCGAGCTTGCGCACCCGCTCGGCGAGCTGGTCGGTGGTGCCCAGGATCGCCGCTGACTGCTCGTCCAGCATCAGATGGTAATCGCGGAAATGCCGGCCGGAGACATGCCAATGGAAGTTCTTGGTCTTCAGATAGAGCGCGAAGGCGTCTGCCAGCAGCGTGTTGAGCGCGCCGGAAACCTTCTCGACGGCGGCCGGCGGCAGGTCGGTCGGCGTGTCGAGATCGGGGGACACCTTGCCGGATTTATTGTTCGCTTTGCTCATGAGGGCTTTCCTGTTGGGACCGCACAGCCGTGGCAGTAGACATTGGCCGCCGAACCACCTAACGCATCACCTTGCCGCCGGTTCCTTCACTGGAACCACCGTATGCCGGACGCGCCCGCATGGAAGAATGGATCGACTATTACGACTCCACGCATACGATCTATGCGAGCAAGCGGCATCGCGACCTGCACTTCCAGATCATCGCGCGCGACATCATCGGCTACATCTCCTCGCCGGACTCGGTGGTGCTGGACTATGCCTGCGGCGAGGCGCTCTCGGCCGTCAAGGTGGCGGACGCCTGCGGCAAGCTCTATCTGGCCGAGCCCGCGCCCGGCGTTCGCGGCCGGCTGATCGCGCGGTTTGCGCCCAACACCAAGATCCGCGTGCGCTCGCTGGACGATTTGCGCCATATGGACGAGGCGTCGGTTGATCTCGTCGTGATGAATTCGGTGGCGCAATACATGACGCCGGAGGAACTGGACCGCGCCTTTGCCGTCATTCGCCGGCTGTTGAAACCGACCGGCCGGCTGGTGCTGGGCGACGTGCTGCGGCCCGAGATCGGCATGGGGCGCGACGTGCTGGCGCTGCTGAGATTCGCGCGCGCGCACGGCTTTCTCACCGATGCGCTCTACGGGCTCGCCAGCACGGCCTTGTCCGACTACCGGCAATTGCGCTCCCGCGTCGGGCTGCAGCGCTACAGCGAGGCCGGGATGGTCGCAAAGCTCGCCGCCGCCGGCTTCTCCGCCTCGCGCGCCCACGTCAATATCGGCCACAACCCGTGGCGAATGACGTTCGTGGCGCGGCACGCGCTGGGGCAGGCGCCGCGCTCCGCATCTGACTGACGGCAGGTGCGAAAATCGCGGTTGACGGGGGATTTTGGGGGTTTCGCGGCTGCGAAATCTGGTCTAAAGACCACCCGCGCGCGAGGGCAACCCTCACGCTAAGGCTCAAGGGACGCGCGGCTGCGCGCCCTTTTTTTGTGCCTGATTCCCAGTCTGAGAGCTGATGCCCAAGAGAACCGACATCTCCACCATCCTGATCATCGGCGCCGGGCCGATCGTGATCGGCCAGGCCTGCGAATTCGACTATTCCGGCACGCAGGCGGTGAAGACCCTGAAGCAAGAGGGCTATCGCATCGTCCTCGTCAATTCCAATCCGGCCACCATCATGACCGACCCGGAATTGGCTGACGCCACCTATATCGAGCCGATCACGCCGGAAATCGTCGCCAAGATCATCGAGAAGGAGCGTTACGTGGTCCCGGGCGGCTTTGCGCTGCTGCCCACGATGGGCGGGCAGACCGCGCTCAACTGCGCGCTGTCGCTGCGCAAGCAGGGCACGCTCGCCAAGTTCGACGTCGAGATGATCGGCGCCACCGCCGATGCCATCGACAAGGCGGAGGACCGCGGCCGTTTCCGCGAGGCCATGACCCGCATCGGGTTGGAAACGCCGCGCTCGATCCAGATCAAGAACCTGCCCGACGCGTTGCGCGCGCTGGATGATATCGGGCTGCCCGCGATCATCCGCCCCTCCTTCACCATGGGCGGCACCGGCGGCGGCATCGCCTACACCAAGGCCGAATTCATCGAGATCGTCGAGCGCGGCATCGACGCCTCCCCCACCAACGAAGTCCTGATCGAGGAAAGCGTCCTCGGCTGGAAGGAGTTCGAGATGGAGGTGGTGCGCGACAGGAAAGACAATTGCATCATCGTCTGCTCGATCGAGAACCTCGATCCGATGGGCGTGCATACCGGCGATTCCATCACGGTCGCGCCGGCGCTGACCCTGACCGACAAGGAATACCAGATCATGCGCGACGCCTCGCTGGCGGTGCTGCGCGAGATCGGGGTGGAGACCGGCGGCTCCAACGTTCAATTCGGCGTCAACCCAGCCGACGGCCGCATGGTCGTGATCGAAATGAACCCGCGGGTCTCGCGCTCCTCGGCGCTGGCCTCGAAGGCGACCGGCTTTCCGATCGCAAAGGTCGCCGCCAAGCTCGCGGTCGGCTACACGCTGGACGAGATCGCCAACGACATCACCGGCGGGGCGACGCCGGCGTCGTTCGAGCCGACCATCGACTACGTCGTGACGAAAATCCCGCGCTTTGCGTTCGAGAAGTTTCCGGGCGCCTCCCATACCCTGACGACATCGATGAAGTCGGTCGGCGAGGTGATGGCGATCGGCCGCACCTTCCAGGAAAGCCTGCAGAAGGCGCTGCGCGGGCTCGAGACCGGCCTGACCGGGCTTGACGAGATCGAGATCGAGGGCCTGGGCCGCGACGATGACAAGAACGCGGTTCGCGCCGCGCTCGGCACGCCGACGCCGAACCGCATCCTGCAGGTAGCGCAGGCGATGCGGCTCGGCTGGTCGAACGAGGAAATCTTCAACTCCTGCAAGATCGACCCGTGGTTTCTTGCCGAGATGCGCGGCATCGTCGAGATCGAGACCAAGATCAGGACCAACGGCCTGCCGCCGAACGCGTTCGGCATGCGCACGCTCAAATCCATGGGGTTCTCCGACGCCCGGCTCGCGGTGCTGTCGGAGAGCACCGAAGCCGAGGTCACCGCCAAGCGCCACGCGCTCGGCGTCCGCCCGGTGTTCAAGCGCATCGACACCTGCGCGGCCGAGTTCGCCTCGCCCACCGCCTACATGTACTCGACCTATGAATCGCCGTTCGCAGGCCATCTCGCCGACGAAAGCGCGCCGTCCGACCGGAAGAAGGTCATCATCCTCGGCGGCGGCCCGAACCGCATCGGTCAGGGCATCGAGTTCGACTATTGCTGCTGCCACGCCTGCTTCGCGCTCGCCGACGCCGGCTATGAGACCATCATGATCAACTGCAATCCGGAGACGGTATCGACCGATTACGACACCGCCGACCGCCTCTATTTCGAGCCGCTCACCGCCGAGGACGTGCTGGAGATCATCGCGACCGAACGCCGCAACGGCACGCTGCACGGCGTCATCGTGCAGTTCGGCGGCCAGACCCCGCTCAAGCTGGCGCGCGCACTGGAGGCGGCCGACGTTCCGATCCTGGGCACCTCGCCCGACGCGATCGACCTTGCCGAGGACCGCGACCGCTTCAAGCGCATCCTCGACAAGCTGCGGCTGAAGCAGCCGAAGAACGGTATCGCCTACTCGGTCGAGCAGGCGCGGCTGGTGGCCGCCGATCTCGGCCTGCCGCTGGTGGTGCGCCCGTCCTATGTGCTGGGCGGCCGCGCGATGCAGATCATCCGCGAGGAAAACCAGCTCAACGACTACCTGCTCGGCACCCTGCCCGAGCTGGTGCCGGCCGACGTCAAGGCGCGCTACCCCAACGACAAGACCGGGCAGATCAACACCGTGCTTGGCAAGAACCCGCTGCTGTTCGACCGCTATTTGTCGGACGCCACCGAGATCGACGTCGACTGCCTGTGCGACGGCAAGGACACCTTTGTCGTCGGCATCATGGAGCATATCGAGGAGGCCGGCATCCACTCCGGCGATTCCGCCTGCTCGCTGCCGCCGCATTCGCTCGACGCCGGGATGATCGAGGAACTGGAGCGGCAAACCCGCGAGCTTGCGCTCGGCCTCGACGTCGTCGGCCTGATGAACGTGCAATTCGCCATCAAGGACGGCGACATCTATGTGCTCGAGGTCAATCCGCGCGCCTCGCGCACCGTGCCGTTCGTCGCCAAGGTCGTCGGCACGCCGGTGGCCAAGATCGCCGCCCGCATCATGGCCGGCGAGAAGCTTGCCGACTTCAAATTGAAGAAGCGCAAGCTCGGCCATGTCGGCGTCAAGGAATCGGTGTTCCCGTTCGCCCGCTTCCCCGGCGTCGATACGGTGCTGGGCCCGGAGATGCGGTCGACCGGCGAGGTGATGGGGATCGACCGCTCGTTCGAGGTCGCCTTTGCCAAGAGCCAGCTCGGCGGCGGCACCCGCGTGCCGCGCAAGGGCACCGTGTTCGTCTCGGTGCGCGAGAGCGACAAGCACCGCATCACCGAGGCGGTCCGCCTGTTGCACTCGCTCGGCTTCAAGGTGATGGGCACCTCGGGCACGCAGCGCTTCCTCACCGACAACGGCGTGCCGACCGAGAAGGTCAACAAGGTGCTGGAGGGCCGGCCGCATATCGTCGACGCCATCACCAACGGCGACATCCAGCTCGTTTTCAACACCACCGAAGGGCCTCAGGCGCTGGCCGACAGCCGTTCGTTGCGCCGTGCTGCCCTCTTGCATAAAGTGCCATATTACACCACTCTTTCAGGTGCCGTGGCGGCCGCCCAGGGCATCCGCGCCTATCTGGGCGGGGACCTTGAGGTCCGCACGCTGCAAAGCTATTTTTCCGAAAACTGATCGTTTGCCGGGCGAAACGCCCGCCAAACGGTTGGCAAGAAAAGCCGGTATGGCTGGAACCCATCGTTCGTTTGGTTGTTTGTAGGCCCCTGACGGGGCCTGAAATCAATAGGCTGTCGGGCTCGCCTTGGGTTCAGGGCCTGATCGAATCGAAGCGTGGCTCGTGCGTGCAGCCGGTCGGCGGCTCGCACGATGGAAGGACGGAAAGAGAATGATGGAAAAGGTTCCGATGACCGCCAGCGGCTATGCCGCTCTCGAGGTCGAGTTGAAGCAGCGCCAGTCGGTGGAGCGTCCGCGCATCATCGAGCACATCGCCGAGGCGCGCTCGCACGGAGACCTTTCCGAGAACGCGGAATACCACGCCGCCAAGGAAGAGCAGTCGCACAATGAAGGCCGCATCGCCGAGCTCGAGGACAAGCTCGCGCGCGCCGACATCATCGACATCAGCAAGCTGTCGGGCGACACCGTCAAGTTCGGCGCCACCGTCACGCTGATCGACGAGGACACCGACAAGAAGGCGGTGTGGCAGATCGTCGGCGAGCCCGAGGCCGACGCCAAGAAGGGCCGCATCTCCATCACCTCGCCGCTGGCCCGCGCCCTGATCGGCAAGAAAAAGGGCGCGACCGTGGAAGTCGTGGCGCCCGGCGGCGCCAAGGCCTATGAGATCACCAAGGTGGAGTGGCGGTAGGGGTTTACTGCGAAGCCAGCCGGGTATCTGCGTTCGAAAAAGCCGCGTTGACCACGCGGCTTTTTTGTTGCGCTGGTGTCCGGGGGCAAGGTTTGGCTCGGCGCGGAATGATCCCGTTCGCAAGGTGTTGATATGAGTTCACATAGCGGTGACGAAGCGCAGCCATTGCATTAGTTTTGGAACGCTATCGGGTCAAACGGGGGGATGACATGGACCAATTCGACAAAATGCTTGCGAAATGGCAACCGGCGGCACTGAGCCTGCTTCGTTTCATCACCGGGTTGCTGCTGTTTCAGTTCGGTGTCGCCAAGCTTCTGAAGTTTCCGGCGATTCCGGAGGGTAACGCCTACGCCTTCCTCAACAAGGTGCAATTGATGTCACTGGGGGGAGCTGCCGGTGTGCTCGAATTGATTCTGGGCGCGCTCTTGCTGATCGGACTGTTCACCCGGCCCGCCGCCTTTGTTCTTTCCGGGCTGATGGCCTTTGCCTATTTCCTCGGTCACGCGCCGAAGAATTTTTTCCCTCTCATCAACGGCGGCACGCTGGCGATCCTGTTCTGCTTTGCCTGCCTCTATCTGTCGACGGCGGGCGGCGGCCCGTACAGCGTCGATGCGATGCGAAAGAAGTAATCGGACGCCATCACACAATCCGTCATTCCGGGATGGTCCGAAGGACCAGTCCCGGAATCTCGAGATTCTCAGGTGCGCAATTGCGCACCGTAGCTCGATGCTATCGCATCGCCCCGGAATGACTCTCAATTTCAGCCCGGCACCCTCACTTCGAGGGGCACCGCCGCTTCGAACTTCGAATTGTGCAGCACCAGCGACGTCCTGACGTTGCGGACGTGGGGTGCTGCGGTCAGATGCGTGACAAATTCCTGAAACGTCGCCATGTCGGGCGCGACGCATTTCAGGATGAAGTCCACCTCGCCTGAGAGCATCCAGCATTCCCGCACCAGGGGCTCGGCGCGGACGAAATCCTCGAACGCACGCAAATCGGCATCCGTCTGGCTCGATAGATGCACCGACGCGAATACGGTGACGTCAAAGCCGAGCCGGCGCGGGTCCAGCAACCCGCGGTAGCCCTGAATGTAGCCCTCTTCCTCCAGGGTGCGAACCCGGCGCAAACAGGGCGGCGGCGATATGCCGACGCGCTTTGCCAGTTCCACGTTAGTGATACGGCCATCGGCCTGGATTTCGGCGAGGATTTTGAGATCGATCTCGTCAAGGTTCTTCGGCACCGGGGGTCTGTTTCCGTATGAGCTGGAGGCCTGCCAAGGGGTATTTGGCAGGCCCAATGCAATACTCTTAGCGCAGCTCCCGCGTCAGGCGCAATTTTATTACGCGTGCAATGCGCCATCTGGTCAAACCGCGTGGAAAATGCGCTTGGTTGGATTGCAATTCTTGCATAGCTACACAGATGTCCTAGACTTGGATTTGACACTTTCAGCGCCACCGCGATGCCTTTCCGGGGTGCACCACGCCCAAGCCCTGACCAAACGCCCTTAGAAGAGAGGGACCGACCGATGCCTGCCGCCATCCATTCCAAGGTCGTCATTATCGGGTCCGGCCCGGCCGGTTACACCGCGGCGATCTACGCGGCGCGGGCGATGCTCGAGCCCGTGCTGATTCAAGGCATCCAGCCCGGCGGGCAACTCACCATCACCACCGATGTGGAGAACTATCCGGGCTTCGCCGACGTCATCCAGGGTCCGTGGCTGATGGAACAAATGGAGAAGCAGGCGACGCATGTCGGCACCAGGATCGTCACCGATCTCGTCAACAAGCTGGAGCTTTCGCAGCGTCCGTTCCGACTCACCTGCGACAGCGGCGAGGTCTATCTGGCCGAAACGGTGATCCTTGCCACCGGCGCGCAGGCACGCTGGCTCGGCATCCCCTCGGAAGAAAAATACAAGGGCTTCGGCGTTTCCGCCTGCGCGACCTGCGACGGATTCTTTTATCGCGGCAAGGAAGTCATGGTGGTCGGTGGCGGCAACACCGCGGTCGAGGAGGCGCTGTTCCTGACCAGATTCGCATCGCAAGTGACCGTCGTGCACCGCCGCGATCACTTCCGAGCCGAGCGCATCCTGCAGGACCGGCTGTTCAAGCACCCCAAGATCAGGGTGATCTGGGATAGCGCCGTCGACGAAATCTGCGGCGTCGACAATCCCGGCAAGGTTACCCATGTGCGCCTGAAAAACGTCAGGACAGGCGGGCTGACGGAGGTGCCGGCAGACGGCGTCTTCATCGCCATCGGCCACGCGCCGGCGACCGACCTCGTCGCCGGTCAGATCAAGCTGAAACCAACGGGCTATGTCGAGGTGGCGCCGAACTCGACGGCGACCTCGATCCCCGGCCTGTTTGCCGCCGGCGACGTGGCCGACGAAACCTATCGGCAGGCGGTCACGGCCGCCGGCCTTGGCTGTATGGCGGCCCTCGAGGCCGAGCGTTTCCTGGCCCTGCGCGCCAGCGACCGTGCAGCGGCGGAGTGATCATGCGTCGAACCCGAGACGGATTAACCGACATGGACTGGGACAAGCTGAAAGTGTTTCACGCGGCGGCGGAGGCAGGCAGCTTCACCCATGCCGGCGAGCAACTCGGTTTGTCGCAATCGGCGGTGTCGCGACAGGTCAGCGCGCTGGAGCAGGAACTCTCGGTGTCGCTGTTCCACCGTCACGCGCGCGGGCTGATCCTCACCGAGCAGGGCGACCTGCTGTTTCGCACCGCGCATGACGTGTTCATGCAATTGCAGGCGGCGCGGGCCAAGCTTACCGACAGCCGCGAGCGGCCAAGCGGCGACCTCAAGATCACCACGCCGCCGGCGCTCGGCATCAACTGGCTGATCCCGCGGCTCGACGAATTCACCGCGCTCTATCCCGACATCCGAATTTCGCTGATCGTTACCGACGAGGATCTGGATCTGTCGATGCGTGAGGCGGATGTCGCAATCCGCACCCGCAAGCCGACCCAACCCGACCTGATCCAGCGCAAGCTGTTCTCGATAGGATTCCACGCCTACTGCTCGCCGGAATACATCAAGCGTTTCGGCACGCCGCGCACCCTAGACGACCTCGATTCGCACCGCATCATCATGCTCGGCGATGCGCAGGTCCCCTCGCATCTGCAGAACCGCAACTGGCTGATCGACGCCGGCCGCAACGGCTCGGGTCCGCGCGAGGCCTATTTCAAGGTCAACAACATCCTGGGACTGGTCCGCGCCTGCCAGCAAGGCCTCGGCATCGCCGCGCTGCCCGACTATCTGGTCGAGGAAAACAACCGCCTCGTGCAGTTGTTCGGCGAGTCCGACTCGATCCAGCTCGACACCTATTTCGTCTATCCGGAGGAGCTGAAAACGGTGGCGCGGGTGCAGGTGTTCCGCGATTTCGTCGTCAGCAAGGCGCAGCGCTGGCCGTCATAAAGCGGGCAGGCCCCGCGCTTCGCATGACTGACATGCGGCGCGGGCGGTTGCCGGAAGGCGCCGATGGGGATCATATTGATCCTACACTGATCGGTTGCGCTACGCACATGTCCCCCTCCTCCAGTGGCGCGGCGGTTCAGTAATCCCTCTTGGAAGGTGATTGTGTCGGCCTCACGTGGCCAATACCTTGGGCCGGGCTCGTTCGAGCCCGGCTTTTTTTCGAGCCCGCGGTTTTCGACCAGCGCTGTGGGCCGGCTCCCGCCTGTGTCAGCTTGTCCGCCGATTGACAACAGAGCCGACCGCCACCATCATGATCTCATGATCACGCGTTCGTGCGCCGCATTGTCGTCGAAAAAAGGGTCCCACCTCGGGGCCCCGGATCGACGCGCGCGCTAGAACCTGCCGCATTCACGATCTCAGAAACCCCGCCGTCTGGACGGGGTTTTTTGTTGCCCGTCTCCGGCTCACCCACCGAGGAGATGCAACAATGAGTGACCGAGCCGCGAACGATCTGCAGAGCCAGCTGCAGGGCCTTTGGCTGCCCCTGGTTACGCCGTTTCGCGACGGTGCGCTTGACGAGGCCAGCCTGCGCCGGCTGGTCAGGCACTATGCCGGCTCCCCCATCGACGGCCTGATCCTCGCGGCGACGTCGGGCGAAGGCATGGCGCTCGACACCGCCGAACTCAAGCAGTTGGTCGTGGCGGTGCGCGCCGAACTGGCGGCCAGCGAACGCTGCATGCCGGTCTGCCTTGGGCTATCCGGCGCCGCGACCGCGAAGATGCTGGACGCGCTGGATGAGACGGCGACCTGGCCGATCGACGGCTATCTGATCGCCAGCCCCTATTACATCAGACCCTCGCAGCGCGGCCTGCTGCAGCATTTCGAAGCGCTTGCCGATCACGCCGCCTGGCCGATCGTGCTCTACAACATCCCGTACCGGAGCGCGGTCAATCTCGACAACGAAACGCTGCTGCGGCTTGCCCGGCACAGGAACATCGTCGGCATCAAGGATTGCGGCGCCGACCGCGCGCAGTCGGTCGAATTCCTGCGCCACAAGCCGTCGGATTTTCGCGTGCTGACCGGAGAGGACGCGCACTTCCACGCGGCGCTTACCGATGGCGCCGACGGCGCTATCCTGCTGTCGGCGCACATGGAGACAGAAACATTCGCGGCGGTGCGAACACTGCTGAAGCAGGGTGACATGGACGGTGCGCTGGCTTGCTGGGAAAGCGTCGCCGAATTGACGCGATTGCTGTTCGCCGAGCCCAGCCCCGCGCCCGCCAAGCACTGGCTGGCGCGCAGCGGACTGATCGACAGCGCCGAGGTGCGCCTGCCGATGGTGGCCGCGAGCGCAGAGCTGGCGGCGCGGCTGGATTTTGAATTCGACCGGCGAAGGATGCTGCTGTCGCGCGGCGCACCCGATCAGCCCTCTCCCTCCGACAGCGGCAGGGAAAAAGCGACGTCAGCTCACGAGCAGGCGATAGGTCAGCACCGGCGCGAAGCCGAGCACCATCGCCCAGATCGCGAATGACGAGACCAGGAACACGTCATGCATTCGCTGGGCATGCACGCAGGTCGGATATTTCGGATTGTGATCGGTCATCGGAGCCCCCGTCGTTTCTTGTTGACGGCGCATCATACGCTCAAGGACCTTATCATTGAGGCCGGGCCTTCGCTCGACTGCGAAGCTTTGCGGCAACCTGGCGTTAACCAGCATTCGTCCGTGGTTAATCGGCGGTAGCACCTGGGGTTAAATGCGAGCGAAATCGCGACCGGGTTCTTAAAGCCGATCGCCTATCAATGCCCTCACAACAACTAACCACGGGGGCGTTTCGTGCATTTCGAAAACAACACTACCCCTGAGCAACAGGGCTTCACGACCGAGGACATTGTCTGGGCGGTCGGCGTCTGGTCGGTGATCCTGACCCTTTCGCCGGTCGTGGTGTTCTACATGCTGATGGTGGCGTAATCCGCGCATCCGCACGGATCGTTTCGCGCCTCCGCCGGTTTCGTCGCCATGCGCCATCCCGGCGGCAATTCACCACGACCTAAAAACGCGCGGAACCCGCGCGTTCTTTGGCAGCTCCGAAAAAGCGGCGTTGCTACGCCGCCTGCTTGTGCATGGCGCCCGATGCCGACGCCGTCCCGCGAATCGCCTTGATCGAGCGTTCGATCGCACCCCACAACCTGCTGATCTCGGCCGCAGCCCGGCCTTCCGCGTAGTACTCGCGGGCGCCTTCGCCTTGACCAAGCGCCATCAGCAGATCGGCACGGTTGGTGATCTGACCGCTCCACACCGGCGCACGGAACTTTGCCAGCGCTTCGCGCGCGATGGCGACGATGCGGCTTTCGGCCCCGTCGCGCTCCGCGGGCGCGCCGTTGATCACGACGGCGTAGGGCTTGCGCGCCGTGCGGCAGGTTTGAATCGTCTCCTGCACGGCGTTGACGTCGAACACGCCGGGCCGCGCCGGGATGATCACCATCGTGGCGTTCTTGATGGCGTCTTCGACGACCGCCGACAGATTCGGCGGCGTGTCGATGAAGACCCATTCAACGCCGTCGCGCTTGGCAGCAGCGACGATTCCGCTGACGGAATTCACCGCGGCCTTGATCGGCGGTTCGTTGGTGCCGCGCAGCTTGTGCCACAGCGTGAGAGAGCCCTGCGGGTCGGCGTCGACCAGCAGGATGGGTTTCGTTGCCTTGTGAACATGGGCAGCGAGATGAGCAGCCAGGGTACTTTTTCCCGAGCCTCCCTTACGCGAAGCGAAAACTATGACGTTCATACCTTGGCCTCCAGATTGACCCTAGGAGACGAAAATGAATCACCGCGCTGATTCGTGAAAGAAAAATTTAACGTCTGTCGCCACAAAGCCACGGATTTGCCAACAAGGCTGGTTTTTGAGTCACACTCGGTAGCAGAACAACCAGGGATGGAATCGCAATGATGGATCGACGGGTGGCTTGAGGCTTCAACGCATGTCCTTGGCACGCTCGCGCGCGATCCATTTGCGTTCGACCCATCCGAGCCCCTTCGCCATCGGCTTTTGAAACGCCGGCACGTCCTGCGCGAACAAAACGAGTCCGAGCGGCAGCATCCAGACTCCCAGCACCGGCAAGAATCCGAAAATCCCGCCTACCATCAACAGGATGGCCACCGGGATCCGCGCGTAGCGCGACGACGGCTTGCGCAGCCAGCCGACGAATCTTGCCGGCCGTGGCGGCAGCTTCTCTTCGAACCATGCAAAATGCCGGTCGAGCTCCTGCTTGTGTTCGCTCAATGGACTTCCTCCTTCCCAGAGAGATGTCCACGAAACATGCCGCCGGCAAGGGCGTCAGTCTGTCGCGCGAAGGCGCCGTTGCGCGATAGCCGAGAGGCCGTGGCGGGTTTGATCGTCGGATAGGAGGTCGTCTGGATTTTCGAGGTTTGGCGCTCACCCCGTGTGCCGAGCTTAGGGCCGGATCACGGTTGGCCGTCCGACGGGCCTGACCGCAACCTCGTCCGTCTCGGGACCGGGCCTGAAATGCGCCCGGCATTGCGGCGAGAGCTGGGACTTGTTGCGGATCATGCAGGCCGTCACGCGGTTGACGTCGGGAATGTCGGCGCTGCAGAGCCGAAACGCATCGCCGGTGCAGGCCTGCTCCTGCTCGGGAGTGTGGGAGCTGCTTGCGGCGGGCCACATCGAAACCAAGCACGCGGTGCCCAGCAACAAGCCAAAGTGAAGATATCCGGTCCGAAAAAACGACATCGATTTGATCCCCCCGGCGCAAATCAGCTGAAGGAAGTGTGATTGAAGGATTTCGGATTCGCAAGCACGCGCGGGCCACAGGCCGTAGCAATAAGCGGGTCGCGCCCGGCGCGGGAAACACTTTGAGCCGCCGGTCATCGATGTAGCCTGTTGCCGGTGTTCAATCGACGCAGGCACCAAGTCCTGGCCTGCTGGCCATCATCGCGCCACAGCCGCTGTCTTTCGGTCACCTTGCAGCGTGGCTAGCATGGTGGGCAACGTCTGATCCACCCGGCATTCCTGGCCCTCAAAAGATTGCGCAACGACCAGCGCTTCTGTCGCGACGGCAGGGCGAGCGAATACATAGCCCTGGACCGTATCACATCTCATTTCACCGAGGATGGCGACCTCATCGGGGGTTTCAGCGCCTTCGGCCACGATCGTCATGCCGAGGCCGCGGCCGAGCGCGATGATACCGCCCATGAGATTTCGGGCGCGCGCCGATTCAGTGATACCATCGACAAAGATACGGTCGATCTTGATCTTGTCGAATGGTAGCTGGGTAAGATAGCCGAGAGAAGAGTAGTCGGTGCCGAAATCGTCGAGCGCGAGCGTCACGCCCAGGCGCTTCAGCTGCAACAGCACGATGCGCACCCTTCCTTCGGCATGATCGGCCAACAGGCTTTCGGTCAGTTCGAGGCAAAGTAGATGAGGAGGCAGGCCAGTCTCGTTCAATACCTTCTCGACGTGGACCGCGAAGTCGGTGTGCCAGATTTGCGCTGCCGATACGTTGACTGCGATCTCACGAGCGGGTTCGCCGGCATCGAGCCAGGCCTTGGCCTGAACCGCCGCCTCGCGCAGAATCCAGAGACCGAGATCGCAGATGGTTTGCGAGCTTTCGGCAACCGCTATGAATTCAGCAGGCGAAACATTGCCAAGGGTCGGGTGGGTCCAGCGCATCAGCGCCTCGAAGCCGGTGACACGGCCGCTCAAGAGCGAGACCTGCGGTTGATAGTGCACGGCAAGACCGACGTTTTCGGAGATCGCCTTCCGCAATTCGCGGGCCAGCACGACCTTGTGCTGCATCGCAGCGCCGAGTTCAGGCTCGAAGAACACGCAGCGGCCACGACCGGTCTCCTTGGCGCGATATAGCGCGAGATCGGCATTTTTCTGAAGATCAGTCGTTGTTGCGCCATCGCTCGGGATCAACGCGATACCTATGCTGGTGCCGATCGTGATCTCGCCTCGCTCTAGCTGAACCGTTCCGGAAACCACTGCAAGCACGTCTGCGACCATCTCCCGGACGGCCGTTCGGTCGGCGCAGTCCCGCAGAATGACGGCAAATTCGTCGCCCCCAAGGCGCGCGATGAAGCAGTCGTTGCCCAGCGCCCGGGATATCAGTCGAGCGACCTTGGCGAGCAGTTCATCGCCGGACGCATGTCCGAGCGAGTCGTTGACTTCCTTGAAACGATCGAGGTCGAGCATCAGCAGCGCGGCTTGCGAGCCGGTTTGCGCGCAGTAGGTAAGGACATCGTTCAGTTCGCGGTGAAACAGCGCCCGGTTGGCCAGCCCGGTGAGAGGATCAAAATAAGCCAGCTTCTCCAGTTTCTCTTCGGCGGATTTACGGTCAGAGATGTCCTGAATCGTGCCGGCGAAACCGATAATCCGCCCCCCGGCATCCCTCATCGCCTTGCTGGTAACGACAAAATCGCCGACGGACCCGTCGCCGCGCTTGGCCTTTACATCGACGCTTCTGGTGCTGCCGGTGCGCAATGTTTCGGCCTGGGACGCGAGCACCCTCGCGGCGCCGTCTCCCTCATAGACCGAGATGATCGCCTCCCGGGTTGGCGCGAACGTCGCCGGATCATGGCGGAGGAGTTCAAAAATCTGCGGCGACCACCACACGTCCCGGTCGCCGATCCGGTAGCTCCAGTCGCCGATCTTTCCGAGCGACTGGGCTTCAATGAGCTGTTCCGACCGGATCTTCAGCGCTTCTTCCCGCCGCTTCAGATCGGTAATGTCCTCGTGCGTCGCTACCCATCCGCCGTCTGCCAGCGGCCTGTTCGCTATCCGGATCGTGCGCCCATCCCGGGTACCAACGACCGCGACGTGGTCGAAAGCGATGTTGCGCAGCACTTCGTCACAGTAGCGATCGACGTCGCCGCCAAACGACCCGGTCTGTTTCTGACACGCAACGATCTCGCGCAGGCTGCAGCCTGGCTGGATCATTTCCGGCGACAGCCCGTACATCTCGATATAGCTATCATTGCACACGATCAGTCGGTGAGATGCATCGAACAACAACAGGCCGTGCCTCATGTTATTGACGGCAATCTCGAAGCGTTCTCGCGCCAGGGCCTGTCCCTGCTCTGCCCGTTCGGCTCTTGAGCGCTCGGTGACGTCGCGGCCGACGCCGCGATAGCCGGAGAAGGTTCCATCATGGTCGTATGTCGGCTTTGCGCTCAGTGACCACATTCCCGGGTTGCCGCCGACAACCACGTGGACCGATACTTCCTGCAAAGATTCACGTTTCGCCATCTGTTCGGCAAGAACCGCGACCGCTGCCCCGTCGTCGGGGCACAACACGCCCAAGACTTCCGCAAAGTGGACGCCGAGCAGCGATGCCAGCGGCATCCGGGAAACATCGACGAAACGCTGCGGAACGTAAATCAACCGGGCGTCGGCGTCGGTTTGCCACAGCCAGTCACTGGCGTTCTCCTGGAATTCCTTGAGCAGCAACGAAATGATTTCGGTCTGCTGTCCAAGCTCCAACTGCGCCTTCAGATTGTTCAGGAAAAGGTTGCCGTGCGCGATCATGTGGCGCGAGATGAAGATTGTATAGATCAGCGCGAAGATCGCGGTCGCGATGAAGATCGGCTGGCCGGTGGACAACAGCGCCGTTCCGACCATCAGGGACAGGGTCCACGTGTAGGCGATTCCGGCCTGGGGCACTATCGAGAGCGAGAACGCGCCGCCCGCGATCATTCCCGCCATGAGGCAGCTCATGATCAGCTGACGAGTGGGATCAGATTCCTGAAACAGCGCAAGCGGCAACATCCCCCAGGCCACGGCAAGCGCAAAGGCCTGGATCGCCATCCGCCTCGTCGCGCGCGGCGATGCTTCCCTGGGAGGATTATGCCGCGATCGGGCCCATGATCGCAGCGCGATGGCACTCGCCAACACGATTCCGGACGCCCAAGAGGCCAGGAAAACGTACGAGCTTGAATCCCAGAAGATGAACAGAACCAGCGCGGCGTTGCCAACCACGATGCTCATGGTGAGCGGCACCAGCTGCATCACGCTGTTGATCTGCGCCGCCCGAATCCGGCGCATCTCGGGTTCGCCGACATTGGCGGGCCGGTTCAGCATTACGTCGGCCAGGCCGCTTTCCGGGAGGGAATGGTTTACAAGAGGTGCAGGCATCACGCGTGAGCCCGGTGGGCGGCCGAAATATTCGCAGCGATCAAGTTCGGAGCTTGCAGCAGCTTGCTGCAGGGCTCCTGCGAGGGCACATTCATGCCTGCGGCACGACTGGCACATCCTCTGGCAGCGTCATTCGGTTTGACGCAGCCGCTCGGTCCTGCGGTCATGCGAGCCGCAGCGTGTCGCCACTCCGATAGAACTGAAAACATCCGGGTTGAGCCTCCGCCCCAAAAATGTAGGCGGACAACCGTTAGTTTTGCCTTATCACCCAGCAACTGAACGCAACGCAGCGGTAACGACCAAATTGGGAAAAGCAGCGCTGCTGGCGCATTCTGAACTTTTTTGGCATTTCTTGGTCTGCCCCCTACGAGGAATCATCTCACGATAGGGATGCAGCGACACGCTCGCCACGATTTGTCGCCGCCATCAGATGTTCGATATCGGCGCCTTAAAGATCGCAAGAGCCGTTTCGTCAGGGAGTTGTTCGATCCGGTTTGTGAACGGCTTGAGCGCGGAGGTCTCGATCGTCGAGAGCAGACAGGACTGACCGGGCGCCGATCGGTCAAGCGCCGGAACCCGTGACGGGGCGTATTCGGCTCGGCGCCTCACATCGAACGAAAAGATGAAAGCGCATTTCGGCGCTGGATATCGTGCCTTGCTTGAAGCAACGGTCGCCAACCGTCAGCCATGGCGGAAGCCAACTTCGAGGTTACGAGGCCAACTGGCTGATTTCGTTGGTACAGTTGGGTGGGCTCGAACCACCGACCTCCTGTTCCACAGACAGGCGCTCTAACCAACTGAGCTACAACTGCATCCTTTGCGGAGCCCCAAGAAAGGGGTCGCGAATGGGCCGGAAACTAGGTGCAACGCCTCGCTTTGGCAAGGCTTCGGAGCAAGGCTTCGGAGCGGGCGATCGCTGAAGTGCGGGGTGCCGGCCGGATCGCACCCGGCCGCCAAACCCGTCCCGAAACAAGAAGGCCCGGGCCGATTGCCCGGGCCTCTGCTCACAATCGCAGTTTGGTCAGGCGGCCGGCTTGTCGTATCTCGCCGCGCTTGCCTTGATCGGCTCGATGGTCTCGGTCGCGACTTTCTGCGTCAGCTCGGCGAGCTCCCTGGCCTGGGCAGCGAACGTCTCGTACTGCTTCCTGGCCTGCGAGGTCCACAGCTCCAGCGCCGCCGCCGGCGTCTTCACGCCCAACAGCTCCTGCGCGAAGTCGAGCGAGGATGAGGTGTTGGCCTTGAAGAACTCGACCAGCTTGGCGGAGTATTCGCTGGCGCCCTTGTTGGCAGAGGTGAAAACGGCCTCGATGGTGCCGTTGTGAGCCTCGGCGGCATCCTTGAACTTGGCGTAACTGTCGCGGGCCTGCGAAACACCCTTTTCAGCAAACGCGCGCACCTGCTCGGGCATTTCGAACGGGATGATGGAGGCGGAGAACGGGGTGGTGGGATTGGTCACGGCATGCATCCTTCATAAATGGGGTTCAGTTCCTCCCTCTCGCGGACGCAGGCGACCGGCCGGCAACGCCGAAGGGATCAGGTCGGGCATGATGGAAGCGCACATCAATGGGCGCGCGTTGATCTAGCATGCCTATCATGGCAAATTTGTGCAACGCAATGCGTTCTGTGGTGCATTGCCGCATGATTGACCTGTGCCGGATGCATATTCCAGCCCGCTTTCGGAGCGCGGCAATCGATGGCCGCCCGCCGCTGCAGGTCCCGTCAGCTCATGTCAGACCTTGGGCTTCGCGGCGTCCATCGCCGCCCTGCTGACGATCTGGCCCATTTCGCTGGCCTGCTCCGCGAGCGACCGCATCTGCCCCTGGACGTATTCGCTGTGCAGCCGCATGACCTCCGAGAGATCCTTGGCTTTCAATAGGGATTGGGCGTAGTCGAGAGAGGCCTGCACGTTCTTCTCGGCATAGGTGATGGCCTTGGTGCTGATGTCCCTGGCGCCGGCGCGAACGCTGGCGTTGCGCTCCTCGACTACGCCGACGGTCGCTTGCGCGGAGGCGACGAATTTTTCGAACGTCTTGCGGGCCTGCTCAAAGCTTGCTTCCGCCATCGCTCGCATGTCCGTCGGTATCTCGAAACGCTCGCGTCCATCCTCGCTCATGGTTTACTCCTGTTCCGTTGCCGGGAAACTCGTCTCTGGTATCCGGCTCAAGCCGGCGCCTCCAGATTTTGATATTAGACCTTCGATCAAGCCGTGCAAATCAACAACGCCACTGACGGCTTCTGGTTCGAGCGGGTCGGAAGAGGCCGCCGGATAAAGTCCATGCGCCGCATGGACGTTATCGGCAGGAACCAGCCGTGGACCTGACGCGCGGGGCTTGCGATAGTAGCGGCGCCTTTGAGCTGCCATCCTACCGGCGGCCGACCCTGACGCCGGATGGTGAAGTCGTTTTCGATGAATGACGGGGAATTTCAGCTGCCCGCGCCCGGCGATCCACGATTGGCGGTCTATGCCGCCAACGCCATGCCAGCGTGGTTGTGGACGGCCGATGGCTCCCGGATCCTCTGGGCCAACCCGGCCGGTCTGCGGCTGTTCGGTGCGGCCAACACCACGGCTCTTGCCGAAAAAAAATTTGAACCGGTTGACCGGCATCGGCGGCAAATCGCGCGGCTGGCGAGCCGGTTGCGGGCGAATGGCGCCATCCGGCTGGAACGGCTGCAAGGTTTTGGCGCATCGCCCGGCATGCTCGCGACCTGCAGCTGTTCCCGATTCGATTTCCCGGATGGCAGTCACGGCGTTCTGATCGTCACCGCCAACCTCCCCCCGATGGCATCCGCGCAGGCCGCGCTGCAATCCAGTCAAACGGAAACGCCAACGCCGCCGCCGAGCCCGCCGGTCACGCGGCAACCCGTGGCCCCGCAACCGGCTTCCGTCGATGAACGGCCGACCCCATCGGGCGAGGCGCCCGTCTTGACCGAGTCGTTTGCCGGCGAGGCCCCTCGCCCAACCGATATTCCAGCGCCCCTGGAAACCGAACGGCGGGCATTGACGCCGGTCATCCCGGATCTGCCCGCGGACGCACCGAAGAACGTGTTGCCGTTCCGCGCCCCCGGCGAGTTGAAGCCAGCGCCGCTGACACCGATCGAGAACGGCGCCTTCGACGAACTGGCCCGGCAATTGTCGGCGCGACTGGAAACCGAGACGGGCAATGAGATCGCCCTGGCCGCCGCCTTGGAATCCCCCGCCGCATCGGTCGCGCGCGAACCCATCAGCAAGCCGCCCGAATGGCTCGCGCCGCCCGAACCGCCCGCGCGCGGCGAAGCCCGACGCGACAAGATGTTGCTCGATCTGCTGCCGGTCGGTGTGCTGGTCTACCGGCTGGACCGGCTGCTCTACGCCAATGCGGCGTTCCTGATCCAGCTCGGCTATCCCAGCCTGCACGCGCTGGAGGATGCCGGCGGTATCGACGCGCTCTATGTCGAACCCGGCGTATCGAGTGCCTCCTCGACATCAGACACCGGCACGCCGGTGACGATTTCGGCGAGCCAGCTTCCCGGCGCGGACGCACCATCATCGGCGGCCGATGCCCGCCTCTATACGATTTCGTGGGACGGCGATTCGGCGCTCGCCCTGATCTTTTCGGACGCGCGCCGTGAGAACCCCGCGGTCGCGGCTGCGATCGCTGACACGAGACCGGTCCCGACGGCTGAAATTGGCGAACCCACGGTCGATCAAGCCGATCGCGACGCGCCGTCGGCGGTCGGCCATGCCCGCGCCGAAGAACTCTCCGCCATCCTCGACACCACAGCCGAAGGCATCGTCATGTTCGACGCCGCGGGAAACATCAGCTCCTGCAATCGCAGCGCCGAAGCCCTGTTCGGCTACGACGGCGCGGCGCTGGCAGGCCTCAATCTGGCGGAGCTGTTCGCACCCGAGAGCCGGCAGGACGTCCTCGAATATCTCGCCCGCATGAAGTCCGCCGGCATCGCCAGCCTGCTTGGTCAGGGGCGCGAGGTGCTTGGTCGCGAAAGCAAGGGCGGCGTCCTTCCGCTGTCGATGACGATAGGGCGCACCCGCGCCGACAGCCCGAAGTTTTTCGCGGTGTTCCGCGACCTGTCGCAGGCCCGCAAAATCGAAGGCGAATTGCGCGAGGCGCGGCGGCTGACCGATCGCGCCGCCAGCGCCAGGGCCGACGTGCTGGCCCGGATCAGCCATGAGGTGCGCGCGCCGCTCAACGCCATTATCGGTTTTGCCGAGGTGATGATCGGTGAGCGTTTCGGCGCGCTCGGCAACGCGCGCTACCTCGAATACCTGAAGGACATCCGTGCTTCCGGCGCGCGCGTGACCGCGATCATCAACGACCTGCTCGACCTCAGCCGGATCGAAGCCGGCAAGCTCGACCTGGCTTTCACCAGCCAGAACCTCAACGAGCTGGTCGAGAGCTGCGTCGCCGCCATGCAGCCGCAGGCCAACCGCGAGCGCATCATCATCCGCACCTCGCTGGCGCATGCGCTGCCGCCGGTGATCGCCGATACGCGGGCGCTGCGCCAGATCACGCTGAACCTGATCGGCAATTCGATCCATCTCGCCAATGCCGGCGGTCAGGTCATCGTCTCCACGGCGTTGTCGGATTTCGGCGAAGTGATGCTGCGGGTCCGCGACACCGGCCACGGCCTCAACGACAACGAGGTCGCCGCGGCGCTGGATTCATTCAGCATGCCGGCGCCGTCGGACCGGGCCTCAAGCTCGGGCGTGAGCCTGTCCCTGACCAAGGCCCTGGTCGAAGCCAACCGCGCCAAGTTCCAGGTCAGGACCGGCGGCCGCTCCGGCACGCTGATCGAGGTGATGTTCCCGCATGTGGTGGCGCAATTCCATTAATTTGCATTAACGACGAACTGGAAAGAATTTGATTATCTTGAATCACAAAAAACCGTCGCAGGCTTGCGAATAGAACTACTTTCGCAAGACCGCGTATATTTACGGATGTTAAGGTTCAGACGAAATCACCCCAGATGAGATTCTATCGCGAGGAGCCTGTGCAGTGACGATCGCGAAATTTCAGAAGCAACGAGCGGTCAAGATCGCCGTGGGCGGCAGCTATACGCTTCCTAACTGGTTTGACCCGGAGGGAAGGCCACGCTCCTTTGCGTGCCGGACCAGCCGGGTTTCGCCGTTCCGGATGTTGGTCGACGTGCCCGTCGTCGGGAGGATCGGCGAGAAGATCTCCTGCTATTTCGCCGAATTCGGCAAGCTCGACGGGCGCATCAGCGACACCACGGCCGGCAGTTTCCTGCTCGAACTCTTGATCGACCTGCCCCAGCGCGCGAAGATGGCGGACCAGCTCACCTGGCTTGAAAAGAAGCAAAATGATTCCAGTATCCGCGACGTCAGAAAGCAAGCGCGCATCATTCCAGCGAGCCCGCACTCCGCCCTGACCTTCGCCGATGGCACCATCCATAGCTGCTTTGTCATCGACATGTCGGTAAGCGGCGTCGCCATCTCGGCCGACGTGCAGCCGCCGATCGGAACTCCGCTGGCTGTCGGAACTTGCGTCGGACGCGTTGTCAGGCATTTGGCCGACGGGTTCGCGGTCCAGTTCGTTGAACCACAGAAACGCACCGAACTCGACTGGCGTATCGCGCGGCCCCCGTCCCAGGCAGCGGGAGCGACGAAGGCCGCGCCGCGCACCTACGACGAAAAGCTCGCAGCTATCGTGCGGGAAGCGGACGCTTTGCGCCCCAGCGCGATGTCAGCAACCTGATACATCTCAAGGTCTGAACGGCAGCACGGCAGGGATTGAGGCCGACACGCTCGACATCGGTTCGTCCGTCGCCTTCAAGCGTCGCGGGATGCCGCCACGCGCAGAAGCGCGCCAGTTCGGAGTACAAAGCATGCCAACGCCATTCCGCCCGGTGTCAAGCGCTTCGCACAGGATCCCCAATCCTGGAATCACTCTAAATCACGCCGCTGGAATCCCTCTAAATCAAGGCATTCCAGGCATTCGGTTGCTGACAGCGCGACGGCCGCCGCGCTACTGAAACCGGCGTCTCCACCACCTCCGCAGGGGCAACTTTCATGTCAAGCTTTCACATTACCGCGGCAACCGCGACGTTGCTTTGTTTCACCGCGCTTGCCGCCCCGACGGCATCGGCCGGAAATGGCGAGGTCAACGTCTACACCTATCGCGAAACCAAGCTGGTCCAGCCGCTGTTCGACGCCTTCGCCCGCGACAGCGGCATCAAGGTCAATGTCGTCTCGGCAAGTTCGGGGCTGGAGCAGCGGATGAAGGCGGAAGGCGCCAACAGCCCCGCCGACGTGCTGCTGACGGTCGACATCGGCCGCATCGACGAGGCGGTGCAGGCCGGCGTCACGCAGCCGATCAAGTCGGTGGTGGTCGACGAAACCGTGCCGGCGCAATACCGCGATCCGGACGGCCACTGGGCCGGAATTTCGATGCGCGCGCGCGTGATCTATGCGTCGAAGGACCGCGTCCAGCAGCAGGCGATCACCTATGAAGAACTCGCCGACCCGAAATGGAAGGGCAAGATCTGCATCCGCTCGGGCCAGCACATCTACAATAACGGCCTGTTTGCCGCCTATGTGGCCAGATACGGCGAGGCCAAGGCCGAGCAATGGCTGCGCGGCCTCAAGGCCAATTTGGCGCAGAAGCCCTCCGGCGGCGACCGCGAGGCGGCGCGCGACGTCGCGGCCGGCAAATGCGATATCGGCATCGGCAACACCTATTACTGGGCGCTGATGATGAACAACGATCCCGAAAAGAAGGCGTGGGCGGAGGCCACCAAGGTTATCCTGCCGACCTTCGAGGGCGGTGGAACGCACGTCAACCTCTCGGCCGTGTTGCTGGCCAAGCATGCGCCCAACAAGGCCAACGGCGTCAAACTGATCGAGTGGCTGGTCGGTGAAAAGGCGCAGAAGATCTATGCCGACGCCAATTACGAATACCCGGTCCGCGCTGGCGTCGGCCTCAACCCGACAATTGCGGGTTATGGCAAGCTGCAGGCCGATCCGCTGCCGGTCGCCAGGATCGCCGCAAACCGCAAGGCGGCTTCGACACTGGTGGACAAGGTCGGGTTCGACAATTGATCGTATCGGTTCGCAAAGGCGCTTCGGCCGAATTCTGCCCGCCCGTCGCGGGAGACGGCGCATTGCGTGGGATCCCGGCCTTAAGCGGACGGGAGCCGGCGTGAGCCGAACCCTCGACGTCGGACGAATCGCGGCGGCGATTGCGGCAGGCACTGCAATCCTGGTCGCAGCGCCCGTCATCTCGATCATCGGGCTGGCGATGCAACCCGCGCCAGACGTCTGGCGCCATCTGATCGACTACGTTCTGCCGCTGACCCTGCGCGACACCGCGCTGCTGCTCGGCGGCGTCGGCGCCTTGTCGCTGGTGATCGGCGCCGGCGCGGCGTGGACGATCTCGCTGCACGAGTTCCCGGGCCGAGGAATACTGTTGTGGCTGGTGCCGCTGCCGCTTGCGATCCCGACCTACCTTGCCGCTTACGTCTATGTCGACCTGTTCGAGCCGCTTGGCCTGGCTCATCGCGCGCTCGCGCTGTTTTTCCCGCTGCACGACGCGATGCGGGTGCTTCCCGATCTGCGCTCCCTGCCCGGCGCGATCGTCGTGATCGCGCTGGTGCTCTACCCTTACGTCTATCTCTCGGCGCGAACCATGTTCCAGTTCCAGAGCGCCGAATACGCCGAAGTCGCCAGGACGCTGGGCGCCAGCCGCTGGACGACATTCTGGCGGATCTCGCTGCCGATGGCGAGGCCGGCGCTGGCGGTCGGCGTGGCGCTGGTATCGCTGGAAACGCTCAACGACATCGGCGCCAGCGAGTATCTCGGCGTCCGCACGCTCACAGTCTCGGTTTTCACCACCTGGCTGAACCGTGGCAGCCTCGCCGGCGCCGCCCAGCTTTCCTGCTTCATGCTGGCGATCGTGACCTGCCTGATCGCCATCGAGCGGTACGGCCGCCGCAGCATCACCACGGAATTCTCCGCCGAAAGCCCCCGCCTGACGCAGCGGACCCCGCTCACCGGCGTCAGGGGCGCTTGCGCCTTCGCCGCCTGCCTGCTGCCGGCCGCGCTGGGGTTCTTCGTGCCGCTGCTGTTTCTAATCCAGCAGAGTTTCAGGCGCGGCCTGTTCGAGAATTTCGACATGGCGCTGTGGCGCGACGCCTTCAACTCGGTCGCGTTCGCGAGCCTCGCCACGCTGGCCGCGCTGCTGCTCGGCTTTGCGACCATCCTGGCCTGGCGCTGGCGGCCGAGCAAGCTGCGCTTCGCCGCCATGAACATCGCCCAGACCGGCTACGCGCTGCCCGGGCTGGTGCTGGCGCTCGGCCTGCTGACGCCATTGCTGGCGATCGACAACACCCTGGTTGCGCTCGTCCTATGGTTCGGCGGTTCGCTGCCGGGGCTGATCATCATCGGCTCCGGCGCCGCCGTCATCATCGCCTATGTGATCCGGTTTCTGGCGGTGCCGACCGGCTTCATCAAATCAGGCTTCGAGCGAATTCCACGCGACTACGACGACAGCGCGCGCGCCGCGGGCGCCGGGCAGACCACGACGATGCGGCTGATCCATCTGCCGCTGCTGCGGCCGGCGATGCTCGGCGCCGCGATCATCGTGTTCGTGGATTGCCTGAAAGAGCTGCCGGCGACGCTGCTGTTGCGGCCGCTGAACGTCGAAACGCTGGCGACCTCGATCTACCAGTACGCCAGCCGCGGCAGTTTCGAGGAAGGCGCGCTCGCCGCACTCTTGATTGTCGCCGCCAGCATCGGTCCGGTGGCGTGGCTGACGCGGTTCTCGGACGTGCCGGCGGGGCCGGCGTAAAGGTTGCGACACAGGATCAAGCATCCGTCGTCCCGGCGAACGCCGGGACCCATAGCCCCGGTAGTCTGTTGCTTGAAGAAGGTCTCTACCTCAGCGCCCTAACGATAGGCTTCGGGGTATGGGTCCCGGCTCGCGCTTCGCTTGGCCGGGACGACGAAAATCATTTTGCCTCGCGTTTCTTAAGCGTTCTTCAGCGCGACGCGGAATTCGGCTTCGGTCTTCGCCTTCACTTCGTCCAGCGTGACGCCGTCGGCGAGCTCGATCAGCGCCATGCCGTCCTTGCCGTGCTTGTCGATGGTGAACACCGCCAGATCGGTGACCACCATGTCCACCACCTTCTCCCCCGTCAGTGGCAGGTTGCACTTCTTCAGTAGCTTCGGGCCGTCCTTGGCGGAATGTTCCATGACCACGACGACGCGCTTGACGCCGGCGACGAGGTCCATCGCGCCGCCCATGCCCTTCACCATCTTGCCGGGGATCATCCAGTTGGCGAGATCGCCGTTCTGGGCCACCTGCATCGCGCCGAGGATCGAGAGGTCGATATGGCCGCCGCGCACCATGCCGAAGGAATCCGCCGACGAGAAATAGCTGGTCGAGGGCAGTTCGCTGACGGTCTGCTTGCCGGCGTTGATGAGGTCGGCGTCCTCCTCGCCCTCATAGGGAAACGGCCCCATGCCGAGCATGCCGTTCTCGCTCTGCAGGCTGACGTCGATACCATCGGGAATGTAGTTAGAGACCAGTGTCGGAATGCCGATGCCGAGATTGACGTAATAGCCGTCGCGCAACTCTTTCGCGGCACGCGCGGCCATCTGTTCGCGGGTCCAGGCCATCAGACTTCACTCCCCGTTGCAGCCGCCGGCGCCTTTGCTGGCCGCGGGCGGGTGTTGCGGAATTCGATCCGCTTCTTGCCGGCGCCCACTTCGATGATCCGCTTGACGAAAATGCCGGGCGTGTGGACATGGTCCGGATCGATCTCGCCGGCCGGCACCAGGTGTTCGACCTCGGCGACGGTCATCCTGGCCGCCGTCGCCATCATCGGGTTGAAATTGCGCGCGGTCTTGCGATAGACGAGGTTGCCCGCGGTATCGCCCTTCCAGGCGTGGACGATGGCGAGGTCGGCGAACAGGCCGCGTTCCATGATGTATTTCTCGCCGTCGAATTCCTTCACTTCCTTGCCTTCGGCGATCAGCGTGCCGACGCCGGTCTTGGTGTAGAACGCGGGGATGCCGGCGCCGCCGGCGCGGATGCGCTCGGCCAGCGTGCCCTGCGGATTGAATTCCAGCTCCAGTTCGCCGGCGAGGTATTGCTGCGCGAACAGCTTGTTCTCGCCGACATAGGACGAGATCATCTTCCTGATCTGCCGCGTTTCCAAAAGCCTGGAGAGGCCGATGCCGTCGACGCCCGCGTTGTTGGAGATCACCGTCAAATTCTTGACGCCGGAGTCGCGAATCGCGTCCGACAGGGTCTCGGCGATGCCGCACAGACCGAAGCCGCCCGACATGATCATCATGCCGTCCTTGAGGACGCCATCGAGGGCCGCCTTGGCGTCGGGATAGACCTTGTTCATGGAACCATGACCTGGTGGAGGGAGCGGCTGCAGGCCGACAATGGCGAGATTATTAGGCGAATTCTTCGCAGCGCGTCAATGACGGTGGATTTCGACCCGCAAGCCCGCAAGCAGCGTCATGACGGCCTTGAAAGTGTCAAGAAAACCCTTCAAGTTGCGTAGGTTGGCACGGACATACCGAAGCGCATCTGCCAGGACCGAAGCGACGCTTAATCGATATAGACCTTCATCAACCCGACTTCGGTTTAGTCAGATCCGGATACGCCATTGACGATGACTCAAGCAATCAAGCGCCTGGGGCTGCCGGTTGCGGTGTTGTTCGGTGCAGCCTTGATTGGCCTGATCGGCACATCCTGGCTCCTCAACCGTGATGCGCTCCGGCAGGCGGTCGAGGCGCAAATCCGCGCCGTGACCGGGCTCGATCTGGTGGTCATGGGCGCGATCGACGTGTCGGTGTTTCCTGGCAGTTACATTTCCTTTCACAACGTCGGCTTAAAGGGCAGCGACACCGTCGATCCGGCGCTTCAGGTCGACGTACTGACCGCAAATCTGCGGCTGCTTCCGTTGCTGCTGCGCCGGTTCGAAATCGCCGATGTCATGATGCTGCGGCCGCAGATCAGGGTGGTCAGGCACGGACCGGGCGACAGCAACTGGACGCCGTTCCTCGATACCATCGCGCGCACCATGAAGCCCGGCGCCGAAAACCAGGTGTCGTTCTCGGAGATCAGGATTCAGGACGGCGTACTCAAATACGAGGACGCGAGAAATCAAATCTCCGAGCTGCTGGGCGATATCGATCTCTCGCTGGCCTGGCCCTCGATCTCGCGCTCCTTCGCGGCGACCGGCCAATTCGACTGGCGCGGCGAGCGCGTCGAGGGCTCGCTGTCCGCAGGCGACTTCGTGGCCATGCTGTCAGGCGACCGTTCGGGACTCAAGGCGCGGCTGGTCAGCGCGCCCATCAAGCTCGCCTTCGACGGTTCGGTGGCCAACCGCAGCAGCCTGATGATGGAGGGTAATCTCACCATCGACAGCCCGTCGCTGCGCAACGCGCTGCGCTGGACCGGACAGCCGCCGCCGGGCAGCGGCGGATTCGGCCGTTTCGCGCTGAGGGCTCGCGCCAGCGTGGTAGGCACCTCCCTTGCCCTGACCGGCGTGAACGTCGAACTCGATGGCAACGTAGCCGAAGGCGTGATGACCATCGCCAACAGCGGCCGCCCGACGCTGCAGGCAACGCTGGCCGCAGGCAACCTCGATTTCACCCCCTATATCTCCACCGTTCGCCTGCTCGCCAGCGGCGCCCGCGACTGGAACCGGCAATTGTTCGACCTGACTTCGCTGTCCGCAACCGACCTCGACATGCGCCTGTCGGCGGCGAGGGTAACGGTCGGCACCACCAAACTCGGCCGCACCGCCTTTGGCGCCAACCTGCGCGGCGGCGCGCTGGCGCTCTCGGTCGGCGAGGCGCAGATCTATGGCGGCATCGCCAAGGGCTCGCTCGGGATCGCACGCTCGGACACGGTCGCCGACGTCCAGGCGCAGTTCCAGTTCACCGATGTCGATTTGCAGGCGTGCGCCAGCGAATTGTTCGGCGTCAACAAGCTGTCCGGACGCGGCAATATCAGCGTCGCGCTGGTGGCGTCAGGCGCAAGTCCGTTCGGGCTCGCCTCCTCGCTCGACGGGACCGCGACCCTGACCGGCCAGAATGGCGCGATCGCGGGTTTCAACGTCGAGCAATTGCTGAAACGGCTGGAGCGGCGGCCGTTGTCGGGCGGCGGCAATTTCCGCAGCGGTTCGACGCCGTATGACAAGCTCACGGTCTCGGTGCGGTTCAACGACGGCATCGCCACCGCCGAGGATATCCGCGTCGAGGGATCAGCGACACGCCTGACCCTCACCGGCACCGCCTCGGTGCCGGCGCGCGAATACGATCTGAAAGGCGTCGCCAGCCTGACCTCGGCCCCGAACGCCCCGCCCGGCTTCGACCTGCCGTTCGTGGTGCAGGGCCCATGGGAGGATCCGCTGGTATTTCCCGATCCGGAAAGCCTGATCCGCCGCTCCCCCGGCGCCGCCCCGCTGCTCGATGCGGTGAAGGATCGGAAAACCCGCGATGCGGTGAAGTCGGTGATCGAGCGCTTCACTGGCGGCGGCGTCAGGCCGGCAACACCGGAAGCCGCGCCCGCCGCCGAGGCGGTGAAGCCGAACTAGGCTGGCCGTCACTGCTTCCATCGGGTCGCCGACCGGCACGACCGCCTTGTCGCCCTGACGAACAACTACAGCGGCGCGGCGCTCCTGCCTTGCGCATTCGACAGTTTCGAGGCGAGCGAGGCGATCACGATCACCACGGCGATGAACGCGATCATCATGGTGCAGATCGCGTTGATTTGCGGCTTCACGCCGAGCCGCACTTCCGAATAGATCCGGATCGGCAGCGTCGCCGATCCCGGCCCTGTGGTGAAGCTGGCGATCACGACGTCGTCGAGCGACAGCGTGAACGCCAGCATCCACCCTGCGGCAATCGCAGGGAAGATCAGCGGCAGGGTCACGCGAACAAACGCCTGCAGCGGATCGCAACCGAGGTCCATCGCAGCTTCCTCGATCGTGCGATCAAGCGAAACCAGTCTCGACTGCACCACCACGGTGACGAAACACATCGTCAGCGTGGTGTGGGCGATCGTCACCGTCCAGAAGCCGCGCTCGACGTCCAGCGCAACGAACAGCAGCAGCAGGGCAAGGCCGGCGATCACCTCCGGCATCACCAGCGGCGCGAGGAGCATACCCGAAAACAACGTGCGGCCCTTGAAGCGCTCGCCGCGGGCCAGCCCCACCGCCGCCAGCGTGCCGAGCAGCGTCGCCGACGTGGCCGACACGGCCGCGACGCGCAGGCTCATCCAGGCGGCTTCCAGCGTCGCGCGGTCGTTGAACACCTCCGTGTACCAGCGCAGCGACCAGCCGCCCCACACCGTCACCAGCCGCGAGGCATTGAACGAATAGATGACGAGGATGACGATCGGCAGGTAGAGAAACGCCAGCCCCAGCGCCAGCGCGGTGATGTTGAAGGGCGATATCCTGCCGACCTTGTGCGTCATCAGCCCGCGCCTCCGAGCGTGCGGCGTTGCAGGCGGTCGTACAACAGCAAGGGCGGCACCAGCAGAACCAGCAGCGCGACGGCGACCGCCGATGCGACCGGCCAGTCCTTGTTGGCGAAGAATTCCAGCCACAGCGTCTGGCCGATCATCATCGAGGCGGATCCGGCCAACAGATCAGGAATCACGAACTCGCCGACGATCGGGATGAAGCACAGCAGCGCGCCGGCGCCGACGCCGGGCAAGGACAGCGGAAAGGTCACCAGCCAGAACGCCTGCCGCGGCGATGCGCCGAGATCGGCGGCCGCCTCCAGCTGCGACGGATCCATCCGAACAAGCGTGGCATAGAGCGGCAGGATCATGAACGGCAGATAGGAATAGACGATTCCGATATACATGGCGCTGTCGGTCGACAGCCACACCACCGGCGTCGCGACCAGATGCAGCGCGAGCAGAACCTTGTTGAGCAGCCCGTCGTGCTGCAGGATGTTGATCCAGGCATAGATGCGGATCAGGAACGAGGTCCAGAATGGCACGATGACCAGCATCATGGCGAACGCCTGCCAGCGTTGCGGCAGCCGCGCCATGCCATAGGCGACGGGATAGCCGATCAGCAGCAGGATCAATGTCGAGGTTACGGCGACGACGAAGCTGCGCAGGTACGACGTGATATAGAGATTGTCGGAAACGAGCAGCCTGAAATTGTCCAGCGACAACTGCTTCAACGCCGCCACGATCGCGTCCCACCCCGCGGTAAGGTTGAACAGCGGCACATAGGGCGGCTGGGCGATCGCGGTTTGCGACAGGCTGATCTTGAGCACGAAACCGAACGGCACCAGGAAGAACAGCACCATCCAGAGATAGGGCGCGACCGCGGCGAAGCGCGCCGGCCGCGCGAAAATGCTGCGCGCGCTCATTGCTCCAGCACCACGCAATCGTCGGGCGTGAACCAGACCACCACGCGCTGGCCGGCGCTGTAGGCGTCGATGTCGATCCGCACCGTATTGGCCATCGACGAGCGCACCATCGCGCCGGAATCGAGCTTGACCTGGTAGACGGTCAAGCCGCCGAGGTAACTGACGTCGGTAACGACGCCTTCGAGCCGGTTGATGGCGTGCGAGTCGATTGCGTCAAGCGCCGGACCGCGGCGCGACAGCTTGACCTTCTCGGGGCGGATGGCGATCGACACCGCGGTCTTGCCGACCGGCTGGCGCGGCTCCGCGACCACGATCGTTCCGCCGTCCCGGGTCGATACGATCAGTCGATGCGGATCGCGCGAAGCGATCTCGCCGTCGAACAGATTGACGTCGCCGATGAACTCGGCGACCCAGCGCGAATGCGGCGCCTCATAGAGATTGCGCGGGGTCGCGACCTGCTCGAGCCGGCCGGCGTCCATCACGCCGATCCGGTTCGCCATCGTCATCGCCTCTTCCTGGTCGTGGGTGACGATGATGAAGGTCATGCCGAGGCGGCGCTGCAGCGCCATCAGTTCCAGTTGCGTGCTTTCGCGCAGCTTTTTGTCCAGCGCGGCCAGCGGCTCGTCCAGCAACAGCACCTGCGGCCGACGCGCCAGCGCCCGCGCCAGCGCCACGCGCTGCTTCTGGCCGCCGGAAAGCTGATCCGGTTTGCGCTTCTCCAACCCATCGAGCTTGACCAGCGCGACCATCTCGGCCACGCGGATATCGATGGCGGCGCGCGCCATCCCTGCGCGCCGCAATCCGAACGCGATATTGTCCCGCACTGAAAGATGCGGAAACAGCGCGTAGTTCTGGAACATCATGTTGACGGGCCGCTGATGCGGCGGCATCGGCGCGATGTCGCGACCGCCGAGCAGAATGCGGCCCTCGTCCGGCGTCTCGAAGCCGGCGAGCATCCGCAACAGCGTGGTCTTGCCGCAGCCGCTTGGCCCCAGCAGGGCAAAGAACTCGCCTTCCCTGATGTCGAGCGAAAGCCGGTCCACCGCGCGGAAAGCGCCGAACTTCTTGCCGACGCCCTCGATGCGAAGCAGCGGCAGGTCGGCGGACGCATCCACCGGCGGCGCGGACCCGGCCAGCGCCGCAGGCGCATCGATATCAGGCGATTCCTCGGTCATGTCACCCGGCGGCCCCGTCGCAGGCTGCAGGCTAGCGGCGGATCGGCATCCGCTCAACCGCCTCGGCAGCCGCGGCCACAAGATTATGGATGCCGATGCTCGCAGCTCTGGTAAGGTCTGGGGCTCCCTTGGCCCGCAACTCATCGCGGCGCGACGGATCGCGGAGGAACATCATGATCGTCAGGAACCTGCTGGCCGCCACCGCGATCTGCTCGATGCTTGGCGGCGCCGCCCTCGCCCAGGATGCTCTCGTGACCTACAAGTCGCTGAGCCCCGAACTGGCGCTGGATCTGGCGCGCGCGACCATTGCGGATTGCCGCAAGCGCGGCTTCCAGGTGACGGTCGCAATCGTCGATCGCTTCGGCGTTACGCAGGTTCTGCTGCGCGACCGCTTCGCCGGTCCGCACACGGTTTCGACCGCTACCGGCAAGGCCTGGACCGCGGTCAGCTTTCGCACCAGCACGACCGAGCTCAACGCCATCAGCCAGCCCGGGATGATGCAGGCCGGAATCCGCAACCTTCCGGGTGCCGTCATCGTCGGCGGTGGCTTGCCCATCGAGGCCGCCGGCGCACTGCTGGGCGCCGTCGGAGTCTCCGGCGCGCCCGGCGGCGACGCGGACGAAGCCTGCGCCAAGGCAGGCATCGAGGCGGTACGCGACAAGCTCGATTTCTAGACTCGCCGTGGGCTGCCTTAGGTCTGGGACAAGAACAATGCATCGGGACCGATACGATCTTGCGCTAACCACCGCCTCCGACCGCGCCGCGGCGCATTACCGCAACGGCGTCGATTGCATGCTGTCGGCCTGGCACGGGGCCGAGGATGCCTTTGACCAGGCGATCGCGGCAGATCCCGGCTTTGCGCTGGCGCATATCGGGCGCGCCCGGCTGCACCAGCTCAACATGGAAGGCGGCAAGGCGCGCGCCATGGCCGCGCAGGCCCGCGAACTCGCGGCCGGCGCCACGCCGCGCGAGGCCAGCCATGTCGAGATCATGGCCGCCGTGATCGAGAGCCAGCCGAAACTCGCCATCAGCGGCGCCGAAGCGCACCTCGAACAGTATCCACGCGACGCCCTGGTGCTGGCGCTGCTGCTCGGCGCGTTCGGGCTTTACGCCTTCTCGGGCCGCCCCGATCACGATGCGGCCAAGCTCGCGATCTGCGAGCGCCACGCGCGGCATTATGGCGAGGACTGGTGGTTCGTCAGCTATCTCGGCTGGTCGCACACCGAGGCCGGAAATCTCTCTACCGGCCGGAGCCTGTCCGAACGCGCAATGGGCTTGCGATCGGCCAACGCCAACGCCGCCCACGGCCTGTCGCACGCGATGTTCGAGCAAGGCGACATGGCAGCGGGCCGCCAGTTTCTTGCGCAATGGATGCCGGCCCATGACCGCCAGAGCTTCCTGCATGGGCATCTGGCCTGGCACGTGGCGCTGACCGCACTCGATGCCGGCGATACCGATACTGCGCTTGCGATCTACGAACAGCACATCAAGCCCGCGGGCCGGCCCTATCCGCCGCTGAACATCTTTACCGATGGCGCCTCGCTCTTGTGGCGGCTGACGCTGGCGGGCCGCGCCGGCCTGGAGCCGCACTGGCGGGACATCAGCGCCTATGGCGGGAAGTACTTCCCGCAGGCCGGGGCGCACTTCGCCGACGTTCATTTCGCCCTCGCCGCGGCGACGACAGGAGGTGAGGCGTTCGGCACACGCTTGGCGCAGCTGGAGGCGCGCGAAGCCAGCGGCAAACTGCTGCCGGGCCAAACCGCAATCGAGCTGTGCCGCGGGATCCGGTCGTTCGCCGAGGGCGACCATGGGGGCGCGATCCGCCATCTCGAGCCTGCAATGTCCGGACTGGCGCGGATCGGCGGCAGCCACGCCCAGCGCGAATTGTGGGAGGACACGCTGATCGTGGCCTATTTGCGCGCCGGCCAATCCGACAAGGCCGCGAGCCGTATCGCCGCCCGTCTCGACCGCCGGCCGTCGGCGCGCGACGAGGCATGGTCGCGCGCGGCGCAAGGCGCGGCCTGAAGCGCGATGAGATTGGGATGAATCATCATCGCGCCTTAGCTCTTGGTTTGAGCATGATCTTTTCGGAAAGCCGCTGTACAATTTTCCGGATCATGCTCTGGCAGCATTCAGGGAGACGCCGTCATCTCGGTGCGGTGCTGTTGGCCATGAATGCCGACAGCGCCTCGCGATCCCGGGCCGGCATGGTGAGGCCGAGTTTGGTGCGACGCCACAGTACGTCGTCGGGAAACCGCGCCCATTCGTGATTCATGAGATAGCGCACTTCGGCGCCGGTCAGTTCCGGACCGAAGGCCGGACCGAGGTCACCGCGCTGCCTGGCATCGCCGAGCACCGCCCTGACGGTGGTGCCATAGGCCCCGACCAGCCGTCTCGCCTGATCCTCGTCGAGAAACCGCCAACGCTCGCGCGCGCCGTCAACCTCGTCATCGAAGCGGCGCCAGGAGAAATCGCCGCCGGGCAGCGGCGATCTCGCGGTCCAGCGCGCTGACATCGGATAGAACGGCGTCAGCTTGCCGACCGCCCTCTCCGCGCGCAGCCGCGCGGTGGTGATATCGCCGCCGAAGATCGTGATCAGCGGCGCCTTGCCGCGCCCATGATCGAGCGTGATCACGCCGTCGCGCTGACGCCGCGCGGCGACTGTCACCATGTTGGCGCCGGAAAGCGTGCGCACCACGTCAACGGCCTCGATCCGTTCGCGGAAGTAACGGTTCGCCGCATCGCAGAGATAGGCGACGTCGCTGGCCGCCACCGCGACGATGGCGGGATCACCCTTGAAGGCGTGGACCGCGGTGCCGATCAGCGTGAAATCGCGCTCATAGGGGCTTGCGAAGACCAGCCGCCCGTCGCTGTTCTGAAACACATAGACGTTGTCGCCGTCGAACAGGCGACGGACGACGATCTGGCTCATCTGCATGATCGCGACTTTTGGCGGCGGCACGCGCAGCACCGTCTCGGCGACGGAGGCCGTCCACGCCCCGGTGGCGTTGACGAGCGCCCGTGCCGTGATCACCTGACGAAAGCCGCGATCGATCGTCGCCAGCCGCCAGGTCTTGCCCCGTTCGGCGCGCGTGCAGCGCGCGCCGGTGCGGATCACCGCGCCGCGCGCTGCGGCGTCGGCGGCGGTCAGCACCACCAGCCGGGAATCGTCCACGACGCAGTCCGAATATTCGAAGGCGGTGCCGAACGGCCGCTTCAGCGCGTTGCCCAGCGGGTGATGGGTGACGTCGATGGTGGCGGAGAGCGGCAGCGCGTTGCGCGGGGCCAACTTGTCGTAGAGCAAGAGCCCGGAACGCAGCTGCCAGGGCGGGCGCTGGTCGGAATGCGCGGGGATGGCAAAGCGCGCGGGACGCACCACATGCGGCGCGATCCGGAGCCAGACGTCGCGCTCGGCGAGCGCCGAACGAACGCGAAGAAAATGGCGGCGCTCGAGCTCCGCCAGATCACCATGAATCAGCCGTGGCGAAGCCGAGGATGCGCCGGCGCCGAGGTCGCCCTGCTCCAGCAGGATCACGCGCAGGCCACGGCCGGCGGCGTCGCGCGCGATGCCGACGCCGTTCAAGCCGCCGCCGATGATCGCAAGATCGTAATCCGCCATGCGGAAATGTTACTTCGGGCACTGGAGAGGCCCGCTACACTAGACAGGGCAAGATGGCCAAAAGTGGATGTCGCGGTCGCATTGCAGCGGATTGCGTCAACCAGCCAGCGCAGCGACTCAGGCGCTGGCCAATTTGCGGTCGGTTTCGACTTCGTTCGCGCCACTTCGTCTGACCAGCGTGGCGTATTGCCCGATCGGCGCCGGCCTGCCGAGAAAATAACCCTGCACCGCGTCACATCCCTCTTCCGAGAGGAAGCCGAGCTGCTCCTGGGTCTCCACGCCCTCGGCGACGATCGACATTCCAAGGCCGTGGCCGAGGTCGATGATGGCGCGCACGATCGCGGCCGATTGCGGGTTTCGCCCGAGGTTCATGACGAAGGCCCGATCGATCTTGATCTTGTCGAACGGAAACGCCTGCAGATAGCTCAACGACGAATAGCCCGAACCGAAATCGTCCATCGAAATGCGCACGCCCAGCGCCTTCAGCCGCCGCAGCAACGCCAGGCCGCGATCGAAGTCCTCGATCAGCACGCCCTCGGTGATCTCAAGCTCAAGCCGGTGCGGCGAGAGGCCGGTTTCAAGCAGGATCGAATGAACCAGGCTGACCACGTCACCGTGCATGAACTGGGCCGGGGAAAGGTTGACCGCGATCTGCAGCGGCGCCGGCCAGGATGCGGCCTCCCGGCAGGCTTCGCGCAGGATCCAGACCCCCATTTCGACAATCAGCCCGCTTTCTTCCGCCAGCGGAATGAACTCGCCCGGCGAGACAAAGCCGCGCACCGGATGCTTCCAGCGCGCCAACGCCTCGAAACCGGTGACCTTGCTGTCGGCGACCGTTGCACCGGATGCAGCCTGCGGCTGGTAATGCAGCGACAACTCGTCGTTCCTGATCGCCATCGAGAGGTCCTGATGCAGCACCCGGCGGTCGCGGATCTGCTGGTCCATCTCGGGTTCATAAATGCCGACCGAGCCGCGCGACTTCTGCTTGGCGCGAAACAGCGCGGCGCCGGAATTGGCCAGCAATGACGCCGCCGTCGAGCCATTGTGCGGAAACACCGAGATGCCGGTGGTGATCCCGGCGCGCACCGACTTGCCGTCGATCAGGAATTCGTCGGCGATGGCTGCACCGATCTGTTCGGCCAGCGCCCTGCCCGTCTCCGGCTGCTTGCCATCAATGATAAGACCGAATTCGTCGCCGGACAGCCGGGCCACCACGCCGCCGCTGGCGCAAGCCTGGATGCGGCCCGCGACCGCGATCAGAAGCTTGTCGCCCATGGCGTGGCCGAACACGTCGTTGATTTCCTTCAGCCCGTCGAGGTCGACGCAGAGCACCGCGAATTCCTCGTCGGTGCCCGCGCAGGCCTCGATCATCTGGGCCAGCGCCTGCAGGAAGGCGGCGCGGTTCGGCAGATCGGTCAGACCGTCATGATAGGCCATGTGCGCCATCCGCGATTCGGTCTGACGGCGATCGGTGACGTCTTCGTGGGTCTTGATCAGATATTGCGGCTCGCCGGCCTCGTCGAGAACCGTCATGCGGCGGGTCAGGAACAGCCGCAGACCCTCCTTGGTGGAGATCGGATGCTCCTCGGTGATCAGGCCGCGTTTCCTGATCGCAGCCTCGTCGCGTGAAGTAATCAGCTTGGCTTCCCGCGGATTGAAGATGTCGGAGGCGGTCAGGCCGGTGGCGTCCTCGCGGCGCCGATTGAGAATAGCCTCAGCGCTGCGGTTGGCGAGCAGATACCGTCCGTCGCTGGCGCTCTCGACGGTCAGCGAAACCGGGATGTTGTCGAGCACAAGCTCGAGAAATTTCTTGGTGTCTTCCAGTTCCCGCGACAGCGACCGCCGTTCGGTGACGTCTTCGAACAGTGCGATCAGGAACTCAGGCTCGCCGTTCTTGTTGCGGGCGACCACGCGATTGGAAGAGAGAACGCGCGTTTCTTTTCCGCGTTCGACCAGAATTTCGCTGTAGTGATGACCTCCCGGCGCCCTCAGCGCCGCCTGGTCCGCGGCCTCGATGTTCCTGGCGGTTTCCGACCGGAAGATCTGATTGGCGCGCTTGCCGACGATTTGGTCGCGCGAGAAGCGGGAGAAACGCTCGAACGCGCGATTGGCGAAAATGTAGCGGCCATCCTCGATGCTTTTGGCGGCGACACAGACCGGAACGTTGTCGAGCACCGATTCCAGAAACTGCGTCGCAGAAGCCAGCTCCCGGGACAGCCGGCGCTGCTCGGTGCAATCCTCATGCGTTCCGATCGTCCCCCCGTTGGGCAGGCGGAACATCTTCGAAAGTATCGATCGTCCGTCGGGCAGTTCGGTGACGATGCCTTCCGGACGGCGGGCAAGCACGCCGAATTCTTCGGCGGTGAGATTCAGTAGTCCCCGGACGCGCCTCAACTCGACCAGGTCGCGGCCGGTCATTTCGCTCGACAGATCGGCGCGACTAAACCCGTACATTTCGAGAAAGCGATCGTTGCAGAACATCACGCGGTTCTGCGCGTTGGTCATCAGCACGCCCTGGCTGAGATTGTTGAGGGCGGAGTTGATGAACGCGCTGCGTCGCCGTTTTTCGCGCCTGGAGCCGCGTAGAGCCGTAAACAGCCAGACGCAGACCGCCGCCAGGAAGGAGCCGACAACGACGCCGCCGATCAGGAATTCCCAGACCATGCGGGGGTCCAACTCGCTGATGAAACTGGGCGGCGAATAGCCGCCAGACGCCGCAGGCGCGCCCCAGGCCAATTCGCAGGGCGCGGCTATGGCGAACAGACATGCGGAGGCCAGCGCTGGAATAAAATTCCTGCCGCTTGACTGCCAGTTCTTCTCAGCCATCGCCCACCCTACGGATTGCGGACGCAGTGTCTGGCCTGGGGGGTTTGAATCAGGTAAACGGCTACCCTTGCAATCCTGGAATGCAGCCCAGAATTAGGGCAATTGCCCTGACATGATTAATGCTCCATTAACGAGGCGGGCGCGGCGGACTCCGCGGCAAAGCGGCTGATTAATGGACGATTTCCCCAAAACCGGCGATCATGGCAAGGTGCGGCAAGCAATAGCCGCGCCAAATCCCCAGGCCCGAACCTGACATGGACAAGGTTGATTGCGTCGTTATCGGAGCGGGAGTCGTCGGGCTCGCGATTGCACGGCAGCTGGCAAGAGCAGGCCGCGAAGTGATCGTGCTGGAAGCCGCCGAGGGAATCGGCACCGTGACGTCGTCCCGCAACAGCGAGGTGATCCACGCCGGCATCTATTACCGCGCCGGCAGCCTGATGGCGCAGATGTGCGTGACCGGCAAGCGCGCCCTGTACGACTATTGCCGCGACCACGGCGTCCCGCATCGCAATTGCGGCAAGCTGATCGTCGCAACGACTCCGCAGGAAACCGAAAAGCTGCAGTCGATCCGCGCGCACGCCGAAGCCAACGGCGTCAGCGACCTGCAACTGATCTCAGGTGAAGCGGCGCGCGCGCTGGAGCCGGAGCTGAACTGCGAAGCCGCGCTGTTCTCGCCGTCCACCGGCATCATCGACAGCCACGCCTACATGCTGGCGCTGCAGGGCGACGCCGAAGCAGCCGGAGCCCACTTCGCGTTTCATACTCCGCTGTTGTACGCCCGCGCCAATGCCGGCGGCATCGAGTTCGAGGCCGGCGGCGATGCGCCCATGACCATTGCCTGCCGCTTGCTCGTCAATTCGGCGGGCCTTGGCGCGCCAGCAGTGGCGCGCAGCATCAAGGGCATGCCGGTCGAAATGATCCCGCCTGCCTATCTGGCCAAGGGCAATTATTTCAGCTGCAGCGCGCGGGCACCCTTCTCGCGCCTGATCTATCCGGTGCCGGAGCCCGGCGGATTGGGGGTGCATCTCACGCTGGACATGGCGGGACAGGCGCGCTTCGGGCCCGACGTGGAATGGGTCCAGAGTGTCGACTACGCGGTAGATCCTGCGCGAGCAGACCGCTTCTACCCTGCGATCCGGCGCTATTGGCCGACGCTGCCGGACGGGGCGCTGATGCCGAGCTATTCCGGAATTCGCCCGAAAATCGTGCCCCCGGCCGTCGCAACGCAGGATTTCATGATCCAGGGCCCGCGCGACCACGGAGTCGCCGGGCTAATCAACCTGTTCGGCATCGAATCGCCGGGGCTGACTTCCTCGTTGGCAATTGCCGATCACGTCGGCACCCTCGCCGAGACCTGACGGCATCATCGCGCGCGACCTTAAACCGATACGCGCAAGGCGCATCCGGTGGGTCGGCATCTTGAATACTCTGCTGGATGAATTAGTGGAGAGTTCCGCTGGCGGTTTTCTTCAGCCGCTCAATCTCATCCTTGACCATCAACTTGCGGCGCTTCAACTCGACAATCTGCAGGTCGTCTGTGGAAAGGTGCACGAGCGCTTCGTGCAATTCATTCTCGAGAATCTTGTGTTTGCGTTCAAGTTCAACAAGATGCGCCTGTATTGCCATACGAAATCTCCTCGGCGGTTGAAACCTCAGATTCGATCCGGATGAGAAAGTGTACACCAGCGGCGAAATCTGTCGATGGCTATCCGAAATCCGGCCGCTCATATTTTGGCGATTGGCTGTAACCAATCGTGAGCAGGGAACCAGGTCGACTTGCGGAGCAGCCCCGCAGGGAGGATATTTAATCCGGGCTTTGCAATCATGTTGACAACTGAACCGCGTCTTTAGCCAACATACACCATGACCGAAGAAGATGAGCGCGAGCTCGAAAACGAACTCGCCCGCCTGCAGCAGGAGCATCGCGATCTCGACGCGGCGATCGATGCGCTGCATCAATCGCCAGCGCCTGACTTGCTGCGGCTGCAGCGGCTGAAGAAGCGCAAGCTGCAACTGCGTGACCGCATTGCCTTTATTGAAGATCAGATCACGCCCGATATCATCGCCTGATTGCGACGGTCGCGACCGAGCGGCGGGGAAAACAGGTCGCGACGCGCCGTCATACCTTGACTCTTATAGAACAAAAGATGAACATTCGGGATCAACCCGGCAGTAAAGGGAGTCCACCATGTCCGGTCCCGTATCCCGATCCGACGAAAGCCACCACCGTTACGAGCAGGCCTGCGATCAGGCCATTGCGATGTGCGACGGCAACCTGCGATCGACCATCAAGGCGCTGATCATGGCCAACGAGTATCTGGAAATCGAACTGGACGAAGTGCGGGCTGCGGTCGAAGCGGGCCGCGGATCGACCAAAGTCCTTTCAGGTGAACCCGGTATCGGTTCGCTTGAAGCCAACGCATCAACCCCCGCGCCAGCGGCCAGCCGCAACGCCGCCTGAACTGGAGCGATTACCCAGGAGCGATACAATGGCTGATGTCACCTACTACGTCGCCATGCCATTTCTGCAGGACGACAGCGGCTCCCCGGTAGCGGGGGCCGCGGAGGAGTGCCCGAGTCCGACCACAGCGCTGCGGCGAGCCGAAACGATGTCGCGAATGGCCGGCAGCATCGGCGCGGTCGCCTTCAGCCGCAGCGGCGATCCCATGATCGGCGAATTCGGCGATCCGCGCTTGTTGCGGAAATTCGGCAGCGTACCGGACGATCTCAGCGCGCTGTAGCCACTGCCACGAGAGGGCGCGTCCGCGCTCATGAAACCTCGTGCCGCCGCTGGGCCTTGCGCACGTACATGGCGCTGTCAGCCACTTCCAGCGCGCGGCCGGCTTCGGCGTGGAGGTCGAGGACCGCGACGCCGGCCGACGCGCCGGCGGTGATGGTGCTGCCGCGAAAAACGAAGGTAAGGCGATCGATCGCCTCTTCCAGCGCGGCCGCCTTGGCCCTGGCGTCCGTCTCGCTGAGATTCCACACCAGGAGCGCGAACTCGTCGCCGCCGAGCCGGCCGACCACGTCGGACGACCGCACCTGACCCTGGATCGTCGAGACGATGGCCTTGAGTACCTGATCGCCTGCGGCGTGACCAAAGGCGTCGTTGATCGGCTTCAGGCGGTCGACGTCGATTACGATCAGGGCGCCGTGGGCGTGGTAGCGCTTGATGTAGGCGATCGAGCGGTGAAGCTCGCGCTCAAAGCCGCGCCTGTTCGGAATATCCAGCAGAAAGTCGGTGTCGGCAGCAGCCTCCAGCTCCGCGATTCGTGCCTGGGCCTTGGCCAGTTTCGCCTTCAACCGACGAATGGTCGACTTGGGGTCTTCGGGCGGGGAAACCGGCGCTGGCGGGAGATGCGGCGCGAGATTGCGCCCGGCACCCGCGTTTCTGGGGCGTTTTTCCGCTCTGGCGGCGGTCGCGCTGGATTTCTTCTTCATGGCCTTCCCTGTGCAGGCCGGCGTATGAAGGCTTGCCGGGATTCACCAAGACAGGATAGTCCATTGCTGATCCCTTGCCACGCCTTGGATGATCCAGGGGCGCCCCCTATAATCCAGCCTATGTTTCTGGATTCCCGAACAGAATTGACGAGATGACCGCACCCGTCGCCATCATCATGGGCAGCCAGTCGGACTGGGAGACCATGCGCCACGCCGCCGAAACTCTGGCGGCGCTTGGAATTGAATGCGAGGAACGAATCATCTCCGCCCATCGAACGCCGGACCGGCTGTTCAGCTTCGCCAAGGGCGCCAAGGCTGCGGGCTTCAAGCTCATCATCGCGGGTGCCGGCGGCGCGGCCCACCTGCCCGGCATGGCCGCTGCGCTGACGGAGCTGCCGGTGTTCGGAGTTCCCGTCGAATCCAAGGCGCTCTCGGGTGTCGATTCGCTTTACTCGATTGTGCAGATGCCGGCCGGCGTTCCGGTCGGGACGCTGGCGATCGGAAAGTCCGGCGCCATCAACGCCGCACTGCTCGCAGCAAGCGTGCTCGCGCTCAACGATGCGGCGCTGGCGATACGGCTCGCCGACTGGCGCAAGCAACTGACGGACGCGGTCAAAGAGCGCCCGGAGGATCCGGCGTGACGGCTTCAGGTCATGTGCGGCTGAAGCCCGGCGACACCATCGGAATTCTCGGCGGCGGACAATTGGGCAGGATGCTGGCCATGGCCGCGGCGCGCCTCGGCCTCAAGTGCCAGGTGTTCTCGCCCGATCCGGATTCGCCCGCGTTCGACGTCGTGCTGAACGCAACCTGCGCCGAATATGCCGACGTAGAGGCGCTCGAGCTTTTCGCCAACGATGTCGATGTCATCACCTACGAATTCGAAAATGTTCCGGCGGCGACCGCGATGGTGCTGGCGGCACGGCGTCCGGTTCTGCCGGCCCAGAGCATTCTCGAAACCACCCAGGACCGGCTGATCGAAAAGGACTTCGTCAAGCGGCTGGGCATCGGTACCGCCGACTACGCCGACGTCTCGTCGGTGGAGACCCTGCGCGCCGCGATCGCCCGCATCGGCCGTCCCGCCGTGATCAAGACCCGTCGTTTCGGCTATGACGGCAAAGGCCAGGCGATCATCCGCGATGGCGACGATCCCAACCAGGTCTGGGAAGACCTCGGCACCAAATCCGCGATCCTCGAAGCCTTCATTCCGTTCGAGCGCGAAGTTTCCGTGATCGTCGCGCGCTCGGCGGACGGCGAGGTCGAATGCTACGACGTTACCGAGAACGAGCATCGCGATCATATCCTGAAAATCTCGCGCGCACCGGCGGCGATATCCGATGAGCTGGCGACACAGGCGCGCGCGGTCGCCGAGAAGATCGCCAATGCACTGGACTATGTCGGCGTGCTCGCGGTCGAGATGTTCGTGGTCGCCGGGCCGGGCGGGCCGCAGGTGCTGGTCAACGAGATCGCGCCACGGGTGCATAACTCAGGACATTGGACGCTGGACGGCGCCTCGGTTTCCCAGTTCGAGCAGCACATCCGCGCGATCGCCGGCTGGCCGCTCGCCAAGCCGATCCGCCATGGGCAGGTCACCATGACCAACCTGATCGGCGACGACGTGCTGGACTATGAGCGGTGGCTGACGGTTCCCGGTGCGACCGTGCATCTCTACGGCAAGGGGACGCCGCGACCCGGCCGCAAGATGGGCCATGTGACCGAGGTGAGGCCAGGCTCCGGAAAATAGCCTGATCGTCCGGTCGCACCGAAACAGCAAATCACCCGGTTCATGCGTGCGGCAATTCCACACGTTTTCATGACTCTACCCTGGGCCCTTGAAGCGGGGCGAAAATCGGTCGGCGTCAGGAAAACGCATCGAATCGGCCGTCGATGCCCCATCCATTCCACCGAAACCAAGCTGGCAGGAATGGTCGCCTCGCCGGTGGACATTCGCGTTATTGTCTGCTACATGCCCGCCTTCAGGTTCGGGGCGAGGCTGCTCGCCAGCCCTTTGACCTTGCCAGAATTCTTATCCTGTCAATTGAAAGAGGATGCCGCGTGCAGGTTCTCGTCCGCGATAACAACGTCGATCAAGCCCTCAAGGCGCTGAAGAAAAAGATGCAGCGCGAGG
>LNFM01000880.1_pt1 | contig 70830 bp, 62 predicted proteins | sample 596031 | NCBI WGS metagenome assembly LNFM01 (sample SAMN04254537, study PRJNA301005) | activated carbon metagenome | isolation source: dual media filters at the Ann Arbor, Michigan drinking water treatment plant | place: USA: Ann Arbor
GCGGGGATGCACGCCGTACGCACACTCCGCGCGCATGAATCGTCGACGTTGGCGTTCAGCGTTGTCTGATTGCGTCCCCCGATGAGCATGAGGGCGCCACCACGTGTGCCGAGCGCGGGGGCGATCGAGATCCCCAGTCCAGGACTGCAGGATGCCCCCGTGATGAGGGCGACCTGTCCCGTGAGTTCCCTATTGCCTCCATCGGCGTGACTTCGGCCGAGCAGCCTCGCGGCTGCCGGCGCACGGTGATGTCCACTGGGTGCGCTTTCTCAAGCTCAGTCCGTGGCCAGCGCCCTGTGTCCTCGAGGCTCACCCATCTTCATCACGATTGCAATCGTTCGTCGAAGATCGCCGCGGCCTCGCATGCGCGGGGCTGTATGCGCGGGTCTGTTCTCGCACGCTATTGGGGCGTCGGCACTGCAGCGTGCACCGATCTGATCCGCGGCGGCTCATCGGCCTCGGTGCCGCGCCTGCTGCCGACGAGCCTTGGGCCCCTCATCCGCTCGGGTGTCGTCGACCCGAGGGCTCGCGCGAAACCGTTCTCCACGACCACATGGCACAGTCTCTGCTCGACCAGGGCCTGCGTTTGCGACCGCTCGGTCGTGATCGCACTCACCGCGATTGCCGGAGATCGACGTCCCTCGGGTACCCCGCGAGGCGCTCGGGTCCATCGGCGAAGCGACGGCGATAACGCGGACGACGAGAACGAACTAAGGCACAGACCATGACGAACGAGCAGCGCGACTCGATTCCGGACCGTGTAGCAAAGGCAGGAAACTCGCCGCTGATGAGGCAAGCGCCGATCAGCCCGAAGCGACGCCACGCTTTGGCTTTGCTGGCTGGCGCGTTCTGCCTGCCCCACGTCGCACACGCAGAGGCGTTCCCGTCGCGACCAGTGCGCATCATCGTCCCGTTCGTTCCGGGGGGATCGTCGGATGTGATCGCCCGGCTGCTGGCACCGCGGCTCACCACGATCCTGGGACAACAGGTGATCGTCGACAACCGCCCGGGCGCCGCGGGCAATATCGCGGTCGAGCTGACGGCGCGTGCCAATCCCGACGGGCATACCATGATGCTCGGCGCTCCCGGCGCATTGACGGTGAATCCTTTGCTCTACAAGGGACTGAAGTACATTCCTCTGAGAGACCTTGCTCCCGTGTCTATGGTGGGGCAACTCGAGCATGCCATCATCGTGACCCGCAATTTCCCTGCCACGGATCTGGCAGGATTCATTCAATACGCCCGGGCCAACCCCGACCGGGTGACCTACGGCTCCTCCGGAACGGGTACGACCACGCATCTTGCCGGCGCCTTGTTCGCGCAGCAAGCCGGCGTCAAACTTCAGCACATCGGTTACCGCGGCTCGGGCCAGGCGATGCTCGATGTCATCTCAGGCAACATCAATGCGATGTTCGATCTCCTGCCGTCGGCGATCGGTCATGTGCGCGGCGGCAGCGTTCGCGCGCTTGCGACCACCGGCCCCTCGCGAGCCGCTCAGCTGCCCGAGGTGCCGACCGCGATCGAAGCGGGCCTGAAAGGATTCGTGGCGACATCGTGGCACGCCTTGATGACGCCGAAGGATACGCCGCCCCAGACCATCGCCGTCTTGAGCGCGGCCGTCGGAAAGGCGCTCGCCGAGCCGGAAGTCATCGCGCGCATGCAGTCGCTCGGGGCAAAGCCGATTCCGTCGGCCCCGGCCGCGACGGGCGAGTTCCTGCGGGCCGATGCCGCTCGCTGGGCCGGTGTCATCCGCACAGCTCAGATAACGCTCGATAACCCGTAGGTCCTCGTTCCGGAAAACCGTGGAGAACGCAATGACCCAGTCCTTGGCCCCGACCCTGCCCCCCATACTCGCCAACGCTCGGGACGAGATTCCGATTCTCGATCTCGCGGCGTACCTGCGCGGCGAACCGGGCGAACGGCAGCGCATTGCCGGAGAGCTGAGGCGGATCTTCGAACATGTCGGGTTCTATTTCATCACCAACCACGGTGTGCCGCAGACGCTCGTCGAGCGCATGTTCGAGGAAGTGCGGCGTTTCCATGCGCAGCCTCTCGAGGCCAAGCTGCGCGTGAAGATCAACCAGCACAATGTGGGCTACATGCCGATGCGCGGAGCGACGACGCGTCACAGCCAGATCAGCCAGAACAACAAGCCGAACGTGAACGAAGCCTTCTTCGCCAAACGAGACCTCCCGGTCGATCACCCCGACGTGGTCGCGGGCAAGCCGTTTCGCTGTGCCAATCAATGGCCCGAGGACTTGCCCGGATTTCGGGAGACGGTCGTCTCCTACCAGAGCGCACTGGAATCAGTGGGCAAGGCGCTGCTGCCTGCCTACGCCCTCGCCCTGGACCTGCCCGAGGATGCCTTCGACGAAGGCTTTCGCGAACCCACTTATACCTTGCGCATGACGCACTATCCGCAACAGGAAGCCGAGGTCGAGGGGGAATACGGCTTGGCGCCCCATACCGACACCTCGTTCATGACCTTGCTTGCGCAGAACCGGATTCCGGGCCTGGCGATACGCCTCCCGTCTGGCCGTTGGATCGACGCTCCGGCGATCGACGGGGCTTTTCTCGTCAACGGCGGAGATCTGCTGCGACGGTGGACCAACGACCGCTTCCTGGCGACACCGCATCGGGTCGTCAATCGCAGCGGCCAGGAGCGCTACGCCATCCCGTTCTTCTTCGACTGCGCCACCGATTACGTCATGACGCCGCTGGACACCTGTGTCTCGCCGCAACATCCCGCGCGCTACGATCCCATCACCTATGTAGAATACATAACGTGGTATCGCAATCAGAATTTCGCCCATGCACAAGCGCCGGGTGCTGTGTATTGAGCGCACACGTCGCAGCGCATCGCGTGCGGCCCCATCTTTGCACTCAGGAGTAAGTATGTCTCGAATGCTTCGCCCCCTCGCCCTCTGCCTGGCGACGATGACGATCGGCACCGCGAGCGGTGTCGCACACGCTCAGAAGGCCGACACTTGGCCGAATCGGCCGATTCGCCTGATCGTCCCGTTTCCGCCGGGGGGCGGTACCGATCTCGTCGGGCGTTCCGTCGGCAACAAGCTGGCGGAGGTGCTCGGTCAGAAGGTGGTCATCGACAACCGAGGCGGCGCCGGAGGCAACATCGGCACCGAACTGGCGGTACGCGCGGATCCGGATGGCCATACGGTGCTGATCGGCTCGATCGGCGCGATGGCGATCAATCCGACGCTGTACGCAGGCAAGCTGCCTTTCGATCCTCAGCGCGATCTGGCGCCGATCAGCCTGACTTCCGATGCACTCAACATACTCATGGTTCACCCTTCGCTGCCGGTGAAGAGCGTCAAGGAACTGATCGATCTGGCCAAGGCGCGGCCCAACCAGTTGTCCTTCAGCTCGTCCGGCATGGGGGCGACCGATCATCTGGCGGGGGAACTGTTCAACCGTATGCTCGGCCTGAAAACGACTCACGTGCCCTACAAGGGCGGCGGACCGGCCGCGGTCGATCTCGCAGCCGGAAACGTGCAGTTCAGTTTCAACACCGCAAGCGCCCAGAATGCGCTTTGGAAAGCCGGTCGCTTGCGCGCGCTGGCGGTGCTGTCGCCCAAGCGTCAAGCCCTGCTGCCCGACTTGCCCTCGATCGCGGAAACTGTGCCGGGATACGGGGTGAACAACTGGTACGGCTTCTTCGTGCCGGCCAAAACACCGCGCCCGATCGTCGACAGGCTCAATGTCGAGATCAACGCCATCCTCAAGATGCCCGATATCGTCAAGCAGCACAACGCAGGCGGCATCGTGCCGCTTGGATCGACGCCCGAGGCATTCGCGAAGTTCATCGCGGCCGAGAACGAGAAGTGGGCCAAGGTCATCAAGGAAGCAGGCATCAAGCTCGAATAGATGCGCTCGCCCGCGGCTGTGCACGAGGGAGTCGCACCGGCAAGCCCAGGCCTGCAGTTGCACTGGCGCACCGACGGACGACCGCCGCTTCGCTTAACATGGCGGCGTGTGGCGGGAGAGCCATCGACGTTGCACTAAACCGCATCGGCAACGGCTTCGTGCTGCCTTGACCCTTACGACAAAACCAGGCGCGCCACGCGCCCCATCGACCGAATCCCAAGGAGACCGACGTTGGCCGACATTGACTGGAAAGCGCTCAGGGCAGAATTTCCCAGCACATCTCGCTGGACTTATCTAGACTGCGCGCGAAAGATGATCCCTCCGCGCTGCCAGGAGCAGGCGGTGCAATCGTACTACCGTGACGTGTACGACGAGGCCGGCGCCGATGCGTGGTCCGCCAACAACGTGGCCGAAGCGCGCATGGAGATGGCGCGGCTGCTCGGGGCCAAGCCCGCCGAAATCGCCTTCACCAAGAACACGACCGAAGGCATCACCATCGCCGCCAACGCGTTCGACCTGAAGGCAGGCGACAACATCGTGCTGACCGACATGGAGCACGTGGCGAACCTATGGCCCTGGAAACACTGGCAACGCCAGGGCGTCGCGATCCGCCACGCGAAGAATCGCGATGGCCGCCTGCCCGTGGAAGCGTTTCTGGAGCAAATCGACAGCCGCACCAAGGTCGTCTCGACAGCGTATGTCACGTACGGCAACGGCTTCCGCGTGGATCTTCCCGCGCTTGGGGCCGAGTGTCGCAGCCGCGGCGTGCGACTGGTCGTGGATGGCGTGCAGGCTGCGGGACTGATCGCCGCCCCGCTTTCGTCCCTCAACGCAGACATGATCGCGATCGGCGGCCACAAAGGGCTGTTGGGACTCACCGGATCGGGCATCCTGTACTGCAGGGAGGAACTGGTGAACGAGGTGCGCACGCCCTTCGTCAAGGAGCCGGAGCAGGCCGGCTCCGCAGCCGCGAAAGCCCATGTGAACAGCCAGTTCGACTACGTCCGGATCGCGCATCGATTCGAGGGGGGCAACCCCAATTTTCTCGGCATTCGCGTTTTGCGCGCCGGCGTGAAGTTCCTGGAGTCGATCGGTCTGCTGGCCATCGAAGATCGAGTGCGCTCGCTGACCACGCACTGTCTGGACTTGCTGCAGCGTAACGGCCTCAGGAGTCAGACACCGGACGAGTGGAGCCAAAGGGCGCAGATCGTGAACGTCGTCGTGCCCGAGGCGGGTGGGCTGATGGATGTTCTGCGCGAGAAGCACGGCATCATCGTCAACGTGAAGGACGACAAGCTGAGGCTGTCGATGAGCTTCGTCAACAACGAAGAAGACATCGAGAAGGTCGTCAACGCGATCGTGGTCGAGACGGGGGGCAGACCGCGCATGGCTTAGGTGCGCCGGGCACCGAAGCCATCGTCGCCGAGGCCCACGCCGGTGCCCGATCGAGCCTCGGCTCGGCGGTTGCGACGACCTTCTGGCAACGAGCGATCTGCGCACGGGGCTAAGCGGGGAATTCCTGCGATGAACTCCCGCCGGCCGTGCGCTCTCGCGCGCCATGAATCCACGGCGCTCGCAGGCCCATATGACTGTGACGATCTCGGCATGCAAGCGACCGGCGGCGGGCGACGCGAACATCCCATGCCTGACCGTTCGAGCACGGATGGGCTCGACGAAATCTCCAGAAGCGCGGCGAGCCGCAGCGATGCGACAGGCACGGGAAGCTCGTACGCACCCTGCGTGCTCATGGACAGCCCATGCCCGTAGAATGACGGGCAGACTCGCCGTCTCGAAAGCCACGCCATGACAACTGTCATCGAACTGAACGCGACTCAACTGCGGCAGCTCCGCGACCACAACCGCGACGTCGGGCAGCGCATCAAGCGTACGGCCCGAAAGACCGTCAACCCGCAGCGCGACTTCGTCTATTTCGCCGCGTTCGACGGCACCAACAACGACAAGGACGACCTTTACGGCGATCCCCTGTGCACGAACGTCGGGCAGTTATGGCATCAGTACCTCGCTCGCGCCGACACAGGAGCGAACCTCGGCGGCGCCTACTATCCCGGCCTGGGAACGAAAGGCCGCCCGAAGCGAGACACCTGGATGCCCAAGGCCGTCACCGAACAAGTCTGGGCGACCGCCCGCAAGGCGTGCGAGGATCTCGCCACGCAAGCCCGGACCTGGCGCATGCGCCAGCCCGAGGGCGGAATTTCGATCGTGCTCGCGGCATTCAGCCGCGGCGCGGCATCAGCGGCCGTCTTCAGCCAGATGCTGTGCCGTGACGGCGTGCCGCTCGGGCAGTCGCGGATTCCACCGGACAACCTGCGGGTCAACGCCGGCGTGCTGTTCGATCCGGTCGCTACCGGCGTCACCGGCAATCTGGCGTTTCCGCCCAACGCCAGGAATATCGTGGCCATCAAGGCTTTGAACGAATACCGGCATCTGTTCAAGGCGGTGGACTATTCGCGTCAAGCCGATGTCGTGTCCACCTTCGGCATGTACGGCAACCATTGCGACATCGGTGGCGGATACGACAACGGCATTGCCGCCTTGGCGCTCGAAGCGGCGACTGCCTTCCTGCGCAAGGCGGGGCTGCCGCTGGACAAGGTGCCGCAGATGCGCCGCTCGCGGAGTCGATCCACCGCCGTCCACAGCGAGGAATTCGACAATCACGGAAACAAGATCTGGGATCTGTACAACGAAGACGGCTTCGGCTTTGCCGACCAGCGCCTCTATGCGCAGGAGGTGGCGGTGATTCCGGCCACGGCGCCGGACGCCACGGGCGCGCGCCGATTCACGCTGTACGATCGAACTGAAATAGACCTGATGTCGTGATCCGTCCGCTGAGCGCAAGCATGCGCGCTCACGACCTGCTTTCGCCTCGAGCGATATCCATGATTTCCGCCACGTCCGGGAGCGTTTCGAGCGCTTCGACCAAGGTAAGCATCCGGGCGGCGCGCGCTTCATCGAGCACACGCCGGGTGCACGAGAAGAACTTGCCGTGCCTTTGCTCGCGCGTGAGTTCCACGCCCGCTGCTCCCGGCCAGCCTGGCAGCCGGTCGACGCGCTTGGTCAGCTGTCGGCCGTCCTTGAGCCACACATGCACGACGACATGCATCTTCAGCTTGTCCAACGGGATGGCATCGTCGAACGTCAGTGCCACCCGGGGCAGCAGTTCGACGATGTCTGCGGCGAAGCGCCGTTCGTCGGTGAACGAGTCGACACCGACTTCCCCATCCAGCAGCCCGACCAGTGTCGTGTATTGGATGCTGAACTTCCCGTCCAGGCCGGACTGAGGCTGCGGGCGATCGACGTATTCGAAGCGGGGAAAAACCACCTGGACGCGATCGATCGAGTCGCGCGTCAGGCGATGCTCGACGTGAAGCTCGATGGCGCCGCTGATCGGGCGCTGAGTAAAGCCGTTGGACGGGTAGGCCTTGAAGCCCACGCCGGGATCGAGCATCCACAGGGGCGAGGCGAAATTCTCGAGCAGGCGCTCGGGCCGCGCATCGCCCGGCATGAAGGTAGCGAAAAATCCCTTGGGACCGAACACATCGGCGCTCGCTGTCCACCCCATCTGCGCCAGCAGTGCGCACTCGACCCCCATGCGAGCGGCATGACCGGCGTGGGAGGCCTTGGTCATGGTGCCCGTATTGATCGACATGCTGCCCGCGCGAGACCCGGCGAGGCCGAAAGCCATCAAGGTCTGGCGACGGTCCAGTTGCAGAAGCTTCGCCGCTGCCGTGACCGCGCCGAATAGTCCCACGGTCCCCGGCTTGTGGAAGCCCGTGCCGGTTCGCAGTCCGGTCGCGGCCCAGCGCAGCCGGCCCTGCACTTCGAACGCAGCCACGATCGCCTCGATGATTCTGCGCCCCGAGAGCCGATGGCACTCGGCGATGGCAAGTATCCCCGGCAGCGTGGGGGACGTCGGATGATTGGGGGGATACGACGTGTTGTCGTAGTCCAGCGCGTGCGCCATCGTGCCGTTCGCGTACGCCGCGTTCTGCATCGAGGTCTTGAAGCCGCCAGCGACCACGCTGGCTTGGGGCGAACCGCCGGACGCGCGGACATACTCGATGGTCAAGCGTCCCACGCCCAGGGGCTCGGTGGCCCCGGCGTGCATGGCCGCCAGTCCGTCGAGCGCGATCCGTTTGGACAACTCGATCGCCTGCGTCGGCATCGAGTCGTAGCCGAGGGCGAGAACCTTGTCGACCAAGGCTTCGGTCAGGGTCGCGACGGACATGACGTTGTCTGCGGCATGCAGGGCTCGGCGCCCCGCATCCCGCTTACTTGGCGCTCGTCACCAGCTTGATGCCGATCTGCGGAAACAGCTTGCGCATCTTCGCCTCGTCGGCTGCGAGCTTCGCCGCCAGTTCCGCGGGAGTGCTCGAGACCGCTTCCGAGCCTCCGGCTGCGAGGCGCTCCTTGACCTCAGGCTGAGCCATGATCTGGACCAGCGCCTGATTGAGCCGCTGGATGATCGCGGGTGGCGTCTTCAGCGGCGCCACCATGAATCCGATGGTATCCAAATCGTAGTTCGCCACGCCTTGCGAAGCCAGCGTCGGCACATCCGGCAGCAGCGAAAACGGCTTCGCGCTGGTCACGCCCAGGGCCTTCAAGCGTCCTTCCTTGATGTGGCTCACTGCCCCGCCCGTCGTGGCAAAGACAAGATGGACTTCGTTGCTCAGCAGGGCACGCAACGCCGGGCCCGTGCTCTTGTACGGCACGCGCTTCATCTTCACCCCCGTGGCAATCATGAACATCTCACCGGCCATGTGCAGCGAGCCCCCGCCGGTTCCCGTGCCGTAGTGCAACTGTTTCACGCGGGCGATCTCGATCAGTTCAGCGACGCTGCCGACCTTGAATGCCGGACTGAGAACCAGCACGTTCGGCGAACGCTCCAGCTGAGAAACCGGCGCGAGGTCGGTGACCACGTTGTAATCGGAGTCTTCAGTGAGCGGGGTCGCCTGCATGGAGCCGCCTCCGACGGCCAGCGTGTGGCCATCCGGATTGGCGCGCTTGACGATTCCGCCGACCGTGCGTCCGACACGGTTGTCGACGATGACCTGCTGACCCAGCATGCCGCCCAGCGCGGGCGCAATCATGCGAGCAAGGAAATCGTTGCCGCCGCCCGGCGCCGCGGTGACGATGCGTATCGGTCGGTTAGGATAGTTTTGGGCGTGAGCGATGCCCAGATCGGCAACAGCCACGAACAGCAACGCGATGCAGCAGGTGCGATTACGAGTGGTCAGGGTCATGTTCAGGTCTCCTCTGGTGTTGATGCGGTCATCTAGGTAGCTTGCGGGCCGAACTCTCGGCGTCCATGCTCGGGCGCGAGGACTTATCCGGGCGACGAATGCGATCCGAGGTCGGTCGGGCCGAGTTCCCTGGGTGCAATGCCACGGCGCGCGCGAGCGCTCGCAGCAGCGTCAGGAACGTCGAATGGATCGTGAATCGCTTACCCTCCTCTGCTTAGCCGTCGGCCAGAGCGCGCGTTGGCGCGGGTCGGCATGAGTGCACGGTCCAGCGCGCCATGCCTACCCGTACCCGACTGCCCTCGCGCTCGGTCACCGTTACGCTCCCGGGCAGGCGACGACGTCGGTTGATCGCATGCCCGTTGCAGTCGTGCCAGTCCGAGTTGTCGGTGTAGCACTTGTTGGCCCGGATAGGCAACCGCCCTGGCCCTTCAAGAGGGATTCGAGGATGAATTCGCAGTTCGATAGAAGCAAGCCGGCGCCGAACGGCCTTTCCGACTGGCCTTCGACTTCAGGCCTTGTCCCGTTTTGTTCGTTGCCGACACATCATTCGGTAACATGGTCGGCAAGCGGGCGACGAGGGGCCGCGTCGTCTTGCAGCAGACGCGGGCAATGAACGCTTTCGACGAGTGACACCAGGAGAAGAATCTTGACTGATCGGCTTGCTGCGCCAAGCTGGCGTGGACCACAGGTGACGGCCCATGGCCGGCCGACAATCGGCGTTGTCGCAGGGTTCGCCCTTCACGTCCTGGCGCTGCTCCTCTGCCTGGCGGCAGGAGCCCTGCATGCGGCGGATCCCGATCAGCGGTTGATTGCTGCAGCCGCTCGCGGCGATACCGCCGAGGTGCGCAAGCTGCTGCTGGGAGGGGCCAGTCACACGGCCCGCGACGCCGACGGTCGTACCGCGCTGGTCGCCGCCGCCTATGGCAATCACGTGGAGGCGGCAAGCGTGTTGATGCAAGCCGGAGCCGACGTCAACGTCCGGGATACGGTCGGCCGCACCGCGTTCATGGTCGCAGCCGTGTATGGCCACGTCGAGATTCTGCGACTCGCCCTGAAGCATGGCGCCGATGTGAACACCCTCAACCAATACCAGGGTACGGCCTTAATTCCGGCGTCTCACTACGGCCACGTCGAGGTGGTGCGTGAGCTCCTGCGGACGAAGATCAATATCGATCACGTGAATCGCTTCGGCTGGACGGCCCTGATCGAGGCCGTCATTCTCGGTGATGGCGGGCCCAGGCATACCGAGATCGTGAGGCTGCTGGTCGCGCATGGCGCCAACGCGCGGATCGCCGATCCGGATGGCGTGACGCCCCTGATGCATGCGCGCCGCCGTGGGTTTGCTCAGATCGTTCAGATCCTGGAGCGCAGCAGCGCCCCGGAGAAGACGCGCCCCGAGCACCCCGGCAAGCGCCCTGGCGATACAAGTGGGCCATCGGTAGGGCGTTAACCCGAACGAGGCGCACCATGAAGTGGCGCTTGGTCATCGGCAACGCACCGACCAGGTGCGTTCGAGGGGCGCAGGCGAATTCCATCGCAGGAGGTCCGCCGCGGTTTAGCTCTCACGCCATCTGCGCGCGTTCGATGGCATGGATTCTGCTGAAAGCCTCGTCCATCTTGCATACCGTCTTGGATACAAGTTGTGACGATCGCGACAACGAACGTTCGAGCCCCTCTTTCAATCGCTCGCAGCGCGAACCGGCCCGCTAACGGGCAAGCATCCTCGCGCGACGTGCATGAGCACGCGCGCTCGCCGCGCGGTGACACAGGACCGGTCAAATGACGGCCGCCCACTTGCGCCAAGTGGCCGCTGGCCCTGCTGCGCGAACGCACATTACCGTGCGAGGGCTATCCAAGCGCTTCGGTGGCCAGGTGTTGTACGACAACTTCGATCTGGATCTGCCGCGCGGCAAGGTGATCACCTTCTTCGGTCCCAACGGATGCGGCAAGTCGACGCTGATCAACATGATCTGCGGACTGATCCGGCCGGACTCGGGCGAAGTCCTGTTCGACGGCAAAACGCTGCGCGAGACGGTCGTCGGCTATGTGTTCCAGAACTATCGGGACGCGCTTTTCCCCTGGCTGCGCATTCGCGAGAACATTCTGTACCCGTTGCGGATCGCCCGCTGGAACAAGGCCGATGCCGAGCGTCGCGTCGACGAATTGGTGGCCGAGTTCGACGTGCAGTTCGATCTTCGGCGCTATCCGTGGGAACTCTCCGGCGGCCAGCAGCAGCTGGTGTCGATCATGCGGGCGCTTGCGCCGCGGCCCGAAGTCGTGTTTCTCGACGAGCCGTTTTCAGCGCTCGATTACGAAGCGACCCTTTCGATTCGCGACAAGCTCCAGCAAGTCTTCCAGCGCGCAGCGGTGACCACCGTGGTGGTCTCGCATGACCTGGAGGAGGCGGTCTACCTCGCCGACTACATCTACCTCCTGAGCAAGCGGCCGACCCGCATCGCCGAGGTCGTGTCGTTCGACGACCCTCGCCCGCGCACGGCGGACACCCTCTCGGAACGCTCCTTCGTGGACACCAAGCGGCGCTGCCTCGAAGTCTTCCAGCGGGAGGTCAGGAGGCAGCCATGATCGAAGAACTCGCCCGTCGTCACCGCATCAAGCTGCTTTTCATCGGGCCGCTCGGCCTGATCCTGTTGTGGTGGCTCGCCTACTCGGCGCGCTGGGTCAGCCCGAAGTTGCTGCCCGATCCCTTCAGCACCCTTTGGACCCTCGTCTCCAGCATCGCCGACGGCTCGATGTGGGTCGACTTCCAAGGCACGGCCGTGCGGACGCTCTATGCCTTCGGCATCGCGGCTGTCGCCGGCATCCCGGCCGGCATCGTGCTGGGCGCCAATCAACTCGTGTATCGCTCGATCGAGTTCCTGGTCGACTTCTTTCGCTCCACACCGGCAACGGCGATGTTTCCCCTCTTCTTGCTGATCTTCGGGATCGGGGAGTTCTCCAAGATCGCGGTCGCGGCATTCGCGGCCTGGCTGGTGATCGTGTTCAACGTGGCCTACGGCGTGATGAACGCGCGCCAGACACGCCTTCTCGCAGCGCGCGTCATGGGCGCCTCGGGCGCCCAGGTGCTGCGGCACGTGATGTTCTACGAATCCTTGCCGCAGACTTTCGTCGGTTTGCGGGTGGGCGTGTCGATCGGCCTGGTCGTCATCATCGTGGCGGAGATGTTCATCGGCTCCTCCAACGGCATGGGCCGGCGCATCATCGACGCCCAGCAGGTATTCGATCTGCAGCAGATGTATGCCTCGATCCTCGCCACGGGCATCCTCGGCTACGGGCTGAATCTGATGTTTCTCGGTGTCGAGAAGCGCTTCGTCAAGTGGGCCGGAAAATGAAGGAGTTCCTTATGAGAACAAGAATGCTCGCACTCGCGGCAACCCTCGCGGCGGCAATGGCTGCGCCCGCAGCCGCGCAGAAAATGGAGAAAGTCACCGCGTCCTGGCTGCCGATCATGCAGACCATGGCGTACTACGTGGCGCTGGAAGAGAAGCTCTTCGAGAAGGCCGGCATCGAGATCAATTCCGTGCGCTTCCAGAATCCCAATCAGATCATCGACTCGCTGGTCGCCGGGCAGGCGGATTTCGGCCCTCCCGGTGCGGCGGCGGGGATCGCCATGCTGGCCGAGTCGCGCTATCCCGGAACCTTCAAGGTATTCGGCCTGCAGGGCGGCGGCATCAAGGTCAATCTCATCAACGACGGCCTGATCGTCAAGAACGACTCCACCATCCAGTCCTTCAAGGATCTCAAGGGGAAGTCGCTGGGCCACTTGCCCGGGATACAGTGGCGCACCATCTCGCGCTACATCGTGCGCCAGAACGGACTGGACCCGGACAAGGATATTCGCCTGCAGGAACTGGCTGTCGGATTGCAGATGCCGGGCGTCCTGGCCGGTTCGGTGGATGCGACACTCTCGCTCGAGCCGGTGGGCTCGATCGCCGTGGCATCGAAGGACGCGAAGCGCGCCATGACCAATCCCGTGGCCATGTTCATCGCCGACCCCTTCTACTCCGGGGTGTCCATCCTGACCACCAAGTTCATCAAGGAACGTCCGGCCGTCGCGAGGAAGATCGTCGAGGTGCTCGACGAAGCGACACGGCTGGCAATGACCGATTTCGACAAGTACCGAGCCATCCTGCCCAAGTACACGGCCATCAAGCCGGACCAGGTGGGCATCGTGGCCAAGCCCTATCTGCGCGCGTGGAAGGATCTCAACGACACCGACCTCAAGTCGTATCAGGCGCTGGTGGATGTGTTCCAGAAGGAAGGCGTGCTCAAGGAACGCATCGATGTACGCGACAAGATCCTCAAGCCTGCGGACCTGAAGTAATGGCTCAGCGCGGCTATCACGACATCGGCGGTGCGCCCGCCGGGCGCTTCCTGCCCGCGGACGAACCCTGGCATTTCTGGGAGAAGCAGTCCGAGGCGATACGAAATCTGCTCGGCGAAGGCGCGCGACGCATGGCTTCGCTCGACGAGATTCGTCGCGGCTTCGAGACCATGGGCGAGGATTTGTACGGACAGCTGACCTTCTACGAGCGACGTCTCGAAGCGCTGGTGCGCATTCTGGAAGAGAAAGGCATCGTCACGCGCGCCGACCTGGAAGCGAGAGTCGTCGCCATGCGGGAGCGGGAGTCAGGCTGATGCCCGCTGCGCGCTTCGCTGTCGGGACGGCCGTGCAAGTCCTCGATCTGCCCATCGAAGGCCATATCCGCATACCCGCTTATGCGCGAGGCAAGATCGGCGTGATCGAACGCTGCTGCGGGCCTTATCTGAACCCCGAGGATCTGGCCTATGGCCGCACCGGAGGACCTGCGGTGTATTTGTACCAGGTGGAGTTCTCTCAACACGATCTATGGCCCGAGTACGTCGGGGATGCCGGCGATCGCTTGTTCCTCGAAATCCATGAGCATTGGCTCACGCCGGCTCGGCCACCCACCTGGAGGCGGGCGTCATGAGCAGTGAACGCGGAGCCGGCGCCTATCTCGGCACGAAGGTGCTGCTCGACCGGGAGGAAGGCGGCCCCCCGGGCTATTACGCCTTGCTGAGCGACGCCCTGCGAGACGAACTGATCGACCAAGGCCTCATCACCGCCGCTCAGGTGCGCCGTGAGATCGAGCGGCTGGAGGCGCCGGGCATTCACCTGGGCGCGCGTATCGTCGCTCGCGCCTGGACCGATCCCGAGTACAAGGCGCTGCTGCTGGAGAACGGATCCGAAGCAGCGGAGCGGCTCGGCATCAAGGTCGGCGAGGCTCAGCTCGTCGTCGTCGAGAACACACCGCGCGTGCACAACCTCATCACCTGCACATTGTGTTCATGCTATCCGAGATCGATTCTCGGCCAACCCCCGGCCTGGTACCGCAACAAGGTATATCGCGCCCGCTCGGTCAGCGAGCCGCGCAAGGTGCTGGAAGAATTCGGCACCCATGTGCCTGCGGACATCGTCATTCACGTGCGGGACAGCAATGCGGACATGCGCTGGATGGTGCTCCCGCGACGTCCCGACGGCACATCGGGCTGGAGCGAAGAACGCCTGCAGGGGCTGGTGACGCGGGACAGTCTGATCGGCATCGCGGAAGCACTCCAGCCATGAACAGGAGCAGGCCATGAGCGGTATCAAGGTTGCAGCCGAACCCTACGTTTGGCCCTACGACGGCGAAGTGCCCGCCTCGCGCGTCGCCTTCATCGTGATCGACATGCAAGTCGATTTCTGCGGCCCCGGCGGCTATGTCGATGCGATGGGCTACGACATCAGCCTGACCCGAGCGGCGATCGCTCCGATACGCGCCGTGCTCGACGTGGCGCGCAAGGTCCCCGGCATGACCGTCATGCATACCCGCGAAGGCCATCGCCCCGAACTGGTCGACCTGCCGGCCAACAAGCGCTGGCGCAGCACCAAGGTGTGTCCCGGGATCGGCGAGCCGGGCCCCGCCGGGCGCATCCTGGTGCGCGGCGAGCGCGGATGGGACATCATTCCGGAACTGGCTCCGGCGCCCGGCGAGATCGTCATCGACAAGCCCGGCAAGGGCAGTTTCTACGCAACCGATCTGGAGCACGTGCTGCGCACCGTCGGCATTACTCACCTGATCCTCGCCGGCATCACCACCGATGTCTGTGTCCATACCACGATGCGCGAAGCGAACGATCGCGGCTTCGAATGCCTGATGCTGACCGACGCCACTGGCGCCACCGATTACCAGAACCATCTCGCGGCGATTTCGATGATCGGCATGCAAGGCGGAGTGTTCGGCGCCACCAGCGACTCGACCCGCCTGGTACAGGCGCTACAGCCGCTGGCTCGCGGTTGACCCATCTGTGGTTCCGTTACCGACGAGCCTCTCATGAGCGCCGAACGCATCCCGGTCACCATCCTCACCGGCTTTCTGGGCAGCGGCAAGACCACCCTGCTCAACCGCATCCTGCAGCAGGCGCACGGTCAGCGCATCGCGGTGATCGAGAACGAGTATGGCGCGGAGGGCATCGATAACGAGCTGCTGGTGCAGGATCGCGACGAGCAGATCGTGACGATGAACAACGGCTGCATCTGCTGCACGGTGCGAGGGGATCTCATCCGCATACTCGGAGAACTGGCCGAACAGCGCAATTCGGGGCTGATCGCCTTCGATCGCGTCATCATCGAAACCACGGGCCTCGCCGACCCCGCACCGGTGGCCCAGACGTTTTTCGTCGACGACGCCGTGCTGCGCCACTATCTGCTCGATGCTGTCGTGACCGTGGTCGATGCCGTCCACGCCGGCACGCAACTGGTCGAACACCACGAAGCGCAGGAGCAAGTGGGCTTCGCCGATCGGATTCTGATCTCGAAGACCGATCTGGTCAGCGCCCCGCAGATCGAGCGCTTGTCAGCGCAACTGCACCGGCTCAATCCCCGAGCGCCGGTGGCAAACGTGAACTTCGGACAGTGCGACATCGCGCAACTGCTCGACGTGCATGGCTTCAACCTCGACGACATCCTGCAGATCGAACCGGGCTTTCTGAGCGAAGACGCCCACGAGCACGACGAGGCGATCGGCTCGTTCGTGTTCAGATCCGCGCAGGCCTTCCGCATGGACTTGCTGGAGAGCTTCCTGGCTGGCATGGTCGAACGGCACGGGCGCGACATGCTGCGCTACAAGGGCATCCTGAACGTCGTCGGCCAGGCTCGAAGGATCGTGTTTCAGGGCGTCCACATGCTCAACTCGAGCGACTTCGGCCGGCCCTGGCTGGACGACGAAGCACGGGAAAGCGTGCTGGTGTTCATCGGCCGGCGGCTGCCGCGCGAGGCCTTCGAAGCCGGGCTCGAAGCCTGTTTGGCGAGTCACCGGCAAGTTGAGCCTGTCCCGAGCCACGCTGCATGATCCCGCTGGCAGCGACGAGGCACGCGGTCGCGCGCATTCCGACGATCACGACCCCTCGATTGCAGCACCCTGACGAGCCGCACTCGCCGCGTGTCCGTCGCGGGCGCGGCTCGTGCAGACACCGCGCCGGTCCGAGCTTACTCCCACAAGCGCTCGGGCAGAGGCAGCCCGGCGAGATCGGCGGCCGTGAGCGGACCGTCGATCGGGATGCCCAGACGCTCGAGGACCGCCATCAGATGACGACAATGCTGGGCGGAGTGCCACGTGCAGCGTTCGAACACTCGATGCGCGACGGTATCGCCGTAATAGGTCTTCAGCTCGCGGGACAGCGAGCGGTCGTCCAGGCCTTGCCACCACGCCTCGTAGCGCTTCCACACCGAGGCGCCGTATTGCGCGATCTCGGGCCCCGTCATGCCTTGCGGCGGCTCGTTGTCGGCGATCTTTTGCGAGTACTCGGCACCCTCCCAGGTCTCCAGGAACGCTTCGCCGATGCGAAAGATGTGATAGCACAGCGTCCGGATGACGCGCTCCCGGTTCTCGATCACGCGCTCTTGCATGCAACTGGCGGGCAGTTGGCGCACGTAGCGCTGCGCGGCCGCGAAGATCATCTCGTATTTCTTGTAAAGCTGTTCCGGCGAGAGCTGCTGATTGCCATCCATGGAGACGCCGGCCAGCTTGGCGAACGGCTCCAGCATCTGCCCCATCGCGTACTGGTCGCCCTTGGCGAGCACGGGCACTCTGCGCAAGCCATACTTGTTCTGCAACAGCTCGCGGCCACCGGCGTCGTTGAGCACGTCGATGACCACCATGTCCACGCCGTTTTTCGAAAGAAACTCTTTCGTTCGAAGGCAGCTGCTTCAGCCAGGCTGCGTGAAGTAGAGAAACTGCTCGGGTGCGTATTGCATGCGCTCTCTCCTTGGGTCGGCATTGTCGATCGGCCACGGCCGATCACGAAGTCTAGCCCGAAATCGAACTCTGGTAGGAACTTCCGGCACTGCGCCGGGAAATTCGCGCCGTGCGCCATCCCCTGCCCCGTTGTGGCCGACGGCCAGGGCGCGCGCCGAGCGGTCGGGGCCACGACGACCGCAGCCACAGCCGGCGCTCGCCTCCGATCGACGCGCGTACTCTGGCAATCCGTGCGCCGGCAAGCGATCATTGAGCAACATCATCCATGAGGAACTCCATGAAGAAGCCAGTCGTATGCGTCGTCGGTACCGGCGGCACCATCGCATCGAAGTACGATGCCACCTTGGGTGGGCATGTGTCTGCGGCCTCCGCCAGCGATCTGGTGGCGGCCATTCCGGAATTGAGCGAGGTCGCGCAAGTACGCATCGTCGAGCATTCCAACATCAATAGCGCGCTGATGGATACGCAGACGGCGTTCGGGCTCCGAGACACGCTGCGCAGCGTGTTGAAGGACGACGACGTCGCCGGGATAGTCGTCACCCACGGCACCGCCACCCTGGAAGAGACCGCCTACCTGATGGATCTCACCGTGGGCGGGGACAAGCCGATCGTGGTCACGGGGGCACAGCGCAATTCGGACGAGAAGGATCCGGACGGTCCGCGCAACGTGCTGTGCGCGGTGCGCATCGCCGCCGACCCGCAGGCGCGAGGGCGCGGCGTGATGGTCGCTCTTGGCAGCGAAATCCATTCCGCAGTCGACGCGACCAAGGTCAATCCCGAACGGCTCACGTGTTTCGGTGCCCGCGACGTGGGCCCGATGGGCATCGTCACCAGCCAGGGCGTCACTTTCTTCGCGATGCCGCAGCGACGGCTGCACCTCGAGGTCAGCCAGATCCGGCCCGATGTGCACATCATCAAGATGGTGCAAGGCTCGAGCAACCTGCTCTTTCGCGCCTGCGTCGATGCCAAGGTCGATGGCATCGTGGTCGAGGCCACCGGTGGCGGCAACGTCAACCTGCCCTTCTACGAGGGTGTGTGCATGGCGATCGATGCCGGCATTCCGGTCATCGCCGGCACGCGGCTGCCTTCGGGCGCACCCCATCCGGGCAAGGGATATCTGGGTTCTTGGCAGAGCTTGATCCGCAAGGGCGCGATCTCGTCGGGTTTCCTGAGCGGCATCAAGGCGCGCACCCTGCTGATGGTCGCGCTCGGGCACACGAGCGACCCCGCGCGTTTGCGGGAGATCTTCGCCCAAGCCGGAGGCTGCTGAGACGGCAAGGCATCGGCACGGGTCCTGACGGGGTTGTCGGGGAGCGGCCACTGGGCGCAGTAAAGAGAAGCCGCTTCCCCTTGATCTATCGCGGCCCGAACAAGACTCGCTACCGCGATTCATCCGACACCTGGCGCCGCCAGACACTTGCAAGCCAGGGTTGTCGCTCGAGCGGCTGCCCGGGCGGTCGGTAGTAGAACTCCAGTTCCACGAAGCCCGCGTGCGTGAGGAAGCGCCGCCACGACTCCAGATCGTGGTAGCTCCCGTACCGCCCTGCATTCCAGCCCTCTTCGTTGTTTCCCCGGGGGTTCGAGGTAAAGAGCACGCCATCGGGCTCGAGCGCGCAGTGCAGTTCGCTCAGGACGCGCGGCAGTTCCTGGCGCGGCACATGAAACAGCGACGCGTTGGCGAAGACACCGTCGAAGCGACCGCTGGGGAGATCCAATGCGAGGAAGTTCTGTTCCCAGACCTCGCAGCCGCCGTGTTCGCGCGCCATGGCGGCAAAGGACGCGCAGGCTTCGAGGCCGATCGGGTCGTGACCGAGCGCGCGAAACACCGCCAGATCTCGCCCTGGACCACAGCCGAAGTCGAGTATGCGAAACGGCGGTGCGCCGCGGATATGGCGCAACAGCGCGTCGATGTTCTGGCGCACGTCGTGATCGCGAGTGCCTTCCCAGAATTGAACGGCGCGCTCTTCGTAATGCGCGATCGTCGTGGCGCTGATGTGCGCAAGATCCGCGGGCAACGCCATCACGCTGCCTCGATTCTCGGGCGGCACACCGTGGCAGCCGCGCATGGCGTCGGACGACGACGCCGAACAGCGCCTGACCGGAACCGAAACCACCTTGGGTCAGCCCGCATGGGCTAACCCAGCAGGCGCGGCATCGCCCTCGAACGGCCACTGCTCGCAGCGGTAGCCCATGTCCCAGAACAGCCACTCGTAGCGGCTGGTCGTGCGAAAGTGTCCGAGCATGCGGGCGCGCTCGGCCGTGCCCAATCCAGCCGCGACCTCGTCGGTCGCCTCCAGAACGCCATTGACGATCGTACCGAATTCGTCGGCGCCGTAGGTGCGTATCCAGCGCGCATAAAGCGGGTTCGGCGAGCCGGCCTTCGTCAGCTGCTTGCCCACCTCCCAATAGATCCAGTAACACGGCAGCAGAGCGGCGAGCGCCTCGTGGAAAGGGGCGCCATAAGCGACGGCGAGGAGATAATTCGTGTAGGCCAGATTGGTCGGCGCAGGCGGCGTGGCGAGAACGGTTTCCGAGCTCAGCGCGAACTCACGGAAGAAGTCTTCATGCAGCGACCGCTCGACCCGCAGCGCCCCTGCCGCATGGTCGCACAGCATGATGATCCAGTCGTCTTTCGGTGCCCGCGCCGCGGCGATCGCGAGCGCGCGTGAGAACTCGCGCAGATAAAGCGCATCCTGAACCGCGTAGAACTCGAAGCGCTCGCGCGTCAGCGAACCGTCGGTCAGACCGGTGATGAACGGGTGACGCAGGATCGCAGCATAGATGGGGTCGATAGACGACCAAAGCTCACTGGTGAACGACCTGCCCGCTGAAGATGCCGCATGAGTCATATGCCGATTCCTCGAAAAACCCCAGACTGGGGATGCCGCAGACTACCCGCCGCCCTCGACACCGTCGTCGATGCCAACGCCGCGCCCTGAGTGGCCGGAGCGCGCCGCGTTTCCATGCCCAACGGCCTGTCGACTCGACGCAAGCCCGTCGCCACAGGTCGCACTGCCCTAGGCATGCAAGCGCCAGAAGTGGTCGAGCACGGCGACCTGACTGCGTCCCGGGCGACTCGCGGCGCGCAGGGCGCCATGGATGTAGTCGGTCGCCGCCTCGCACGCAGCGAGCAGGGACAGGCCCGCACACGTATTGGCCGCAATCGCGGAGGCCAGCGTGCAGCCGGTGCCATGGCCTGCCACGTCGAGCCGATCATGAACGAATTCCGCCTTCCGCTCCCCATCGAAATAGCGATCCACCATCCGGGCGGCGGCCGGCAGATGGCCGCCCTTGAGCAGCACCGCACCCGCACCGAGGTTGAGCAGTTCGCCCAAAGCCGCATTGGCCGACGCGTCGTCATCGACGGCATGCCCCAGAAGCAGTTCGGCCTCGGGAATGTTCGGCGTAAGCAGGGTCGCCATCGGGATCAGGCGCGTGCGCAAGGCATCGAGGGCGTCGCCCTCCAGCAGCCGGGAACCGCTCGTCGCGACCATCACCGGATCGAGGACGACAACCGAGGGCCGGTGGTGCGCGAGCGCATCCGCAACCGCGGCGATGACCTCGGCGTTCGAGAGCATCCCCAGCTTGACCGCACCGATACGGAAATCGTCGAAACAGGCGTCGATCTGCGCGCGCAGAAAAGACGCTGGCGGCACATGCACCGCGGTCACGCCCCGCGTGTGCTGGGCTGTCAGCGCGGCAATCGCGCACAGGCCGTGCAGCCCATGCGCGGCGAACGTCTTCAGATCGGCCTGTATGCCTGCGCCGCCGCCGGAGTCGGAGCCGGCGATCGTCAGAACACAGGGCGCGCGCGGGTGTGATTGCTTTCCCGACGGGTCGTGCGCGGTCATCATGGCGTCGGTCAACGGATGATGCTCGAAGCGCGCAGGATGCAGAGGATCGCGTCATCCTGGTTCGTGTAGGTGGTTTCGGTCGTGACGACCAGAAAACGAGTGCCGTCCTTGCCGATCCGCTCCTTGATCTGCGAATAGCGCGATTGCTGATAGATCTTGTCGCCGAGCTTGGGGTACTGAAGCAGTTCGATTTCGTTTCCCGCGTTCAGCCGGCGCTTGAGCGGTGTCGGCACGTCGGGTAGCCCGCCGCGCGACTCCGGCGTGCGGACGCCGCCGATTCCGTCCGAGTTGGGGTTCTCGGCGAAGGCGTGCGTGACGGAGTCGTCGGCCCCCGGGCGAGCGCGACGCCCGATGTACGTGCAGTAGATCGGCGGTGTGACGATCGCGCCGAACTTCGTACGCTTGGCGAAGTCGTCGTCCCAATAGCGCGGATCGGGATCCATGATCGCCTGAGTGAAAATACGCAAGCCTTCACGCTCGATCCCCCAGGCGAAACTCGCTTCGATTTTCTCTCCGGTGGCACCGATGACACCCTTGACGGCATCGGTCAGGACGCTCGTGCCCGTAGCGGACGCGTTGTTCATGTAATCGCTCCTCGAGGTACTCCGACGATGTTCGAATCTTGTTCGGCATGCAGGCACGCCGAACCGAAATCCGCGCAGCTCGCTGACGCAGCGGCACGGCGCCGTTTCATTTTAATGCGCGACGGGCGAACGTCACCATTGCAACGCATGCGGGAATCCGGTGCATCCAGCCCGGGGCCGGATGTCGGGACGAACCGCCGCGGCACGTGGCTGCTGCCGATGCGCGCGCCTCCCGCGAGGCACTGCGGCGGTTCACACTGACTTTTGCATCCCTGCTACAGTTACCCCCTTAAACAACATCCGCCGAGGGGGAGAGCATGGAGAGCTATTCTGCGAGACTGATCGCGGCCGCATTATGTTGCGCTTGCACAATGCCTGCGATGGCACAGACCTGGCCGACGAAGCCTGTGCGCATAGTGGTGCCGTTCCCGCCCGGAGGTGGTACCGACATCCAGGCGCGGCTGCTCAGCAAGGTATTCCAGCAAGACCTGGGCCAGAATTTTCTCGTCGACAATCGGACGGGCGCGGGCGGAATGATCGCCGCGCAGCTCACTGTCGACGCGCCGCCGGACGGCTACACGCTTCTCTTCACATCCGGCAGCATCTCGGTCGCGACCACACTGTACGCCAGCCGGATCAAGTTCAACGTGCATACCGATCTCGTCCCGGTGAGTTGGCTGTCGACGACGCCGCTGGTGCTCAGCTTGCATCCCAGCATACCCGTGAAGTCCGTCAAGGAGCTCATTGCACTCGCGAGGCAAAAGCAGTCGCTCTTTACCGCCGGGGGCAACGATGTCGGCAGCACGGCGCAGCTGTCGGCCGAGATGTTCAATCAAATGGCAGGGCTGAAAACCCCTGTCGTGACCTATCGCGGCGGCGGACCGGCCGTGATCGCGCTGATCTCGGGCGAGATCTCCTACCTCTTCGCCACTGCGCCGTCGATCATGCCCCACATCAAGTCGGGCAAGGCCAAAGCCATCGCTGTCACGACCGAGAAACGCTCCCCGGCATTCCCCGATCTGCCGACCATGACTTCGATCTTTCCCGAGTTCGTGTCGGACAACTGGTATGCCATGTACTTTCCGAAGAACACGCCCCGCCCTGTCGTCGATCGGATGAACGCGGCCATCAAGAAGGGGCTCGACTCGCCGGACGTGAAAGCTTTCATGGTGCGCGAGGCTCTCGAGTCGGTCGCCAGCAGTCCGGAGGAGTTGACCGCCAAGTTCAATCGCGACGCTGCGCGTTACGCCCAGGTCATCAAGGCCGCCAACATCAAGGTCCAGTGAACGGCTGATTCCGAAACATCCAGAGAGGTTTCCACATGAGCACCAACGACACGAGCACTTCGTCCGATGCATCCGGCAAGGAGGTGTTGCTCAAACGCCGGACTGCCGACGGCGTCCTCATCCTGACCTTGAATGATCCTTCCACGCGCAACGCCCTCGGCCCGGAGCTTTCGGAGGCTCTGGTACAAACAGTCCATGAGTTCGGTGACGATCCGGATTTGCGCTGTCTGGTGCTGACGGGGGCCGGACAGGCGTTCTGCTCCGGCGCGAACGTGCGCGGCTTCAAGAAGCGCATCGAGGATGCCGAGAAGGCGAAATCCGCGCAGCCTGCCCGCGGCGATGCCAAGCCGGGGCCTTGGGAAGCCCTCGATCCCGTCTACGGGGCTCGGGAGCGGGGCAATCAGCGCATGGGGCCGGAGATCGTGCGTGTGCTGCACAACCTGCAGAAGCCGTCGATCGCTGCGGTGAATGGCGCCGCCTACGGCCTGGGCTGCGGCATCGCGCTGGCCTGCGACGTGCGCATCGCCGGGCGTGCCGCCCGCTTCTCGGAGGCATTCATTCGCAACGGCCTGGTTCCCGCGGACGGCAGCACCTGGCAGTTGCCCAAGCTCATCGGCATGGCCAATACGCTGTGGATGCAGTACACCGGCGACCCGATCGACGGCGAACAGGCGTTGCGCATGGGCTTGGTGAACGAAGTGACCGACGACGCCAAGCTGCTCGATCGGGCCATCGAGTGTGCCACGCGACTCGCGAAAGGTCCCATCTACGCGATGGGGCTGATCAAGCAGTTGGTTCACCAGGGCTTCCAGCAGGACTTGGCCGAACACCTCGCGCTGGCCAGCCGGGCGCAGGAGCTCGCACGCAAGACGCAAGACCACAAGGAGGGCGTGGCGGCCTTTCTCGAGAAGCGCCCCCCGCGCTTCGTGGGGCATTGACGGGCCGTCCAGGCGTGCCGCGATCGACTCGTGTCGTTGCAGAAGGCGCGAGAACGCAATCCATGGAGGTAGAAGACGTGAGCAGTGTTGTCGATGCATCGGTGCCGCAAGCGCAGGACGGCTTGTCGGAGCGGGTTCTCGTTCGCGCATGGCTGGACAAATTGAACGCAGCCTTGGACGGCTCGGACCGCTCCGCGATTGCCGCGCTCTTCGCACCTGACGGTCATTGGCGCGATCTTCTCGCCTTCACATGGACCATCACGCCCGGTCGGGGCGCCGAGAAGATCGCCGACACGATCGCAGCGCGCCAGCCGCAGGTCGGTGCGCACGGATTCGTGATCGCCGAGGGTCGCACCGAGCCCAGACGCGTTCAGCGTGCAGGCGTCGACGTGATCGAAGCGTTCCTGCGCTTCGAGACGGCACTCGGCCGTGGCCACGGCGTCGTGCGTCTGCTTGCCGCCCAGCCGTCACAGGCCTTCCAGCTCATGACGGGGCTCTGCGAGCTCAAGGGTTTCGAGGAGAAAGTGGGCTCGCGCAGACCCACGGGCGAAGCGTTCTCGCGCAACTTCGGCGGCACCAACTGGAAGGAACAGCGCCTCGCTGCGCAACAGTACAGCGACCGCGAACCCACCGTACTCGTCGTCGGCGGCGGCCAGGCCGGTCTCTCCCTGGCCGCAACGCTGGTCAGACTGGGCGTCGACACCTTGATCGTGGATCGCCTGCCGCGCGTCGGGGACTGTTGGCGCACGCGCTACCACTCGCTGGCGCTGCACAACGACACCGAACTCAATCACCTGCCCTACCTGCCCTTTCCGCCCTCCTGGCCCACCTACCTGCCCAAGGACATGCTGGCCGACTGGTTCGAGACCTATGCCTGGGCCATGGAGATCAACTTCTGGACGAGCACCGCCCTCGTGAGCGCGAGCTACGACGAGAAAGCTGGTCGATGGAATGCGCTACTGCGCAAATCCGACGGCACCGAGCGCACGATGCACCCCAAGCATCTCGTCTTCGCGAACGGACTCGTCGGTCATCCGCGTCGTCCCGACTTGCCCGGCCTTGCAGAGTTTGCCGGCACGGTGATGCACACGGCCGACTTCACCCACGGCCTGCCCTGGCGCGGCAAGCGAGCCCTGGTGATCGGGACGGGCACGAGCGCCCACGATGTCGCCCAGGATCTGCATGCGCACGGCTGCAAGGTCACTCTGGTACAGCGCGGCGAGACTATGGTGCTGAGCATCGATCCGAGCGCCAAGCTGACCTACGGGGTCTACAAGGGCATCCCGCTGGAAGACGGCGATCTGCTCGCGAGCACCAACACGCTTCCCGTTCTGCGACCGATCATGCAGCAGATCACGGCGCGCATGGTCGAACTCGACAAGCGGATGATCGACGGGCTCGTAGCGCGCGGATTCAAGTGGACCATGGGCGAGGACGGCACCGGCCACAACATGATGATCCGTCGGCGCTACGGAGGCTACTATCTGGATGCGGGTGGCGCGGAACTGATCATCAACGGCGAAGTCGGCCTGCTTCAGTTCGACGAGATCGAACGCTTCGTCGCCCATGGTGCGCTGCTCAAGGACGGCTCGGTCGACGCGGCGGACCTGATCGTCCTGGCCACCGGTTTCGTTTCGCAAGAGACGGTGATCGCCGAACTGCTTGGCGAGCAAATGGCCAAGTCGGTCGGCCCGGTATGGGGCATCGGACCGGACGGCGAGATGAACAACATGTGGAAGCGTACCTCGCAGAAGGGCCTCTGGTTCATCGGCGGCAGTTTCGCCAACTGCCGAATCTATTCGCGCTACGTCGCACTGCAGATCAAAGCGTTGGAGGAAGGCCTGATTGCATGAGCCCGACACGCCCGATGCGGATCTCCTCGACGACACGCATGGCCTCCCGGCAAGGTGAGAGACGCGAGACCGCCCATGCGCCCAGCCGACCGCGAATTGCGCTCGGCATCGCACCCATGCCGTTTGTGCAGGGCGGTTGCACCCCAGCGTTTCGGATACCGGCCATGCAGCCCGGACCGGCACGAGTCGCGGCGCACAGAGTCCAGGCATCGTTCGCTATCGGCCGGCCCCCTCCCTTCCTCGGGAAAGCCGCACAACAGGCCGTGAGCCGCCCCGCGAGTACATTGGCTTGTTGTGTCGGATTCGTCTGTGCGATGCTGGCGGGAGGCGCACTTGCCCAGCCTTGGCCGGCGAAGCCCGTTCGTCTGGTCGTGCCCTTTCCACCGGGTGGCATCAACGACGTCATCGCTCGCGGCCTAGGGCAGCGCCTGTCAGAGCAATGGGGTCAACAAGTCCTCGTCGACAACCGTGGCGGCGCAGGCAGCGTCATCGGCACGGAACTGGTGGCCAAGAGCCCGCCCGACGGCCACACGCTGCTCCTGATTTCGGCTGCGCATGCGATCAACGTCACTTTGCAGCCCAAGCTTCCCTACGACTCGATACGAGACTTCGCGCCGATCGCCTACATCGGCTGGTCGCCGTTCGTCCTGGTCGTCCATCCATCGCTGCCTGTGCGCACCGTGCAAGCGCTGGTGGCCTTGGCAAGAACCCGCCCCGACCAGATCGCCTACAGTTCCTCCGGCACCGGCACTTCGGTACATCTGATGGGAGAGATGCTCAGCTCTGGGACCGGCATGAAAGTTCTGCACGTCCCTTACAAGGGGATCGCGCCCGCCCTCACCGACCTGATCGCCGGCCAAGTACAGTTCTCCTTCGCCAGTCCCTTGACGAGTTCACCGCACGTGAAGTCCGGACGGCTGCGTGCCCTCGCGGTCACGTCGCCGCAGCGCGCCCGCACCGTTCAGGATTTGCCGACGATCGCCGAATCGGGCGTACCAGGGTACCGCGCGCTCGCGTGGTACGGCCTGCTCGCCCCGGGAGCGACATCCGCGGCCTTGATCGAGCGGCTCGGCACGGATGTCACGCGCACGCTGAAGCTGGCCGATCTGCATGAGCGCTTGACCTCGCAAGGCGTCGAAATCGTGGCGGGCGGACCTGCGGCACTTGCCGATCACCTCAAGAGCGAGATCGAGATTTGGGGCAAGGCCGTCAGACTCGCCAACGTGAAGGCCGAGTAGCCATCCTGCAGTCGAAGCATCGGCTCCGTGTCGTCGATCCGCATCCTTGGTGTTGCGGACTGCGCATCGCCCCGATCGACTGACTTCAGCAACGAACGATGGGGGCCGTCATCGTTCGGCATGACCCAACGCCAGATCAGCCGGCAGAGCGATGCACGACGAGCCGCTGCGCAAGGGATGTCGCCATGCAGACATCACGCATGCACCCGCGGGCCCGACGCCTTCGGGATCGCTGCAGCGTGGCGCGGCACTCAGGGATGCTCCGAGGCGCGCGGCCATCCCTCTCGGGCGCTCGTTGCCCTCCTCCGGCCATTCAGACGACGTACGAGTCGACTCTCGAACCCCGCGGCTTCGCTGCTCAGGGCGCCACCGTTACGCTCTTTCCGAACAACTGCATGAACTCGACGACGGGTACGTGGAGCTTGCCGTTCAAGATCTCGGCGGGCACGGACAGCGTGCGCGGATCGATGCGCGGATCCTTGGCCGCAACCCGGACCTTGCCGTCGATGGTGTCGCCGGCGTGGACGGTACCCCCCACGCGCAGGAAGCGCTCGCCCGGCTTGATGTTCACGCTGACCTGATTGAAGACGACCGTCTTCACCGAAACCATGTCCTCTCGGGTTCGATTGTAGGCATGCACGTCATACACACGGAAATCCGCCCGACCGTAGACCGTCGCGAGATCGTCGAGTGACACCATCCACGTTCCTTGTCGCACGAATGGCGGCGTGGCCAGCTTGACGCTGGAGGTCGTGGTGCCGTCTGTGACGATGGCCGTGTCGCTGCCCGACACCAAACGAACCGCAGAAACGTTCTTCGACGGCGTCTTGTCGAGCACCCGTTCGAAGAAACTGAACGTCATCTCGAACACCGATGCCGGGCCGAAAGAGTGGTGGCCGTTCTCCAGGGTCACCGCAGTCATGTTGGGCGCGGCCTTCTTCATCTCCTGCGCGTACCACGTCTGACAGGAGCGATCCATTGCGCCGGCGTAAAAGACGGTCACGTCCGCTGCGAAGCAAGTCATGAGCGTCGGCAGCCTCAGGAACTTCGGAGTCAGCTGGGCCGCCGAAGGCTTGGCCCGGCTGGGGGCCGTGGGTGCCATGGCCTTGAACAATTCGCCATGCCGCAGCACGAAATTCATCGCGCCCGCGCCCCCTGCCGAGTTGCCGAATATGAACATCCGCCGAGGGTCGATTTCGTAGTCCTGCTTCACCCGATCGAGCGTGTGCAGCATGATGTACTCGCCGACACCGCTGCCCCACACCGGATTGCGTATCCAACCGTTCGGGGAGAGCACGATGTAGTTGAAGTGATTCGCGAAGCCTTCGAGGCTGTTGACCCCAGCAATCGTCGAGGGATGGTGCTTCAGATGCTCGTTCGGCCGTTCGAACGGTGCATTCTCGTTCCCCGTGGCCCCATGGAGATTGAAGGTGAACTTGGAGGGCATCTTCGGATCGTAGCGAGCGGGCACATAGAGCCGGTAAGGCAGCACGCGATCAACAGTTGCAGTGGTGTGCACGTCGTTTCCGTCCGTGTCGGTCTTGCCGCTGAACACACGAATGTCGCCGAGGTAATAGGCAAACCAAAGATTGCCTGTCCGGATCGAGCCGTCGAGCAGACCGTTCATCGTCTCGATGCGCGCAGGGGTCAACGGCGTGTTCGGTAACCCGCGATCGGCAAACTCGGGCCTGAAGAGATCGTCGGCGGTATCGTTCGGCCCGACATGGCTTACCGCGAGGAAGCCGCTGGCGTGATCGCTGGTAGTGGTCTTCCCCAACGACCGCATGAAACTTGCCACCGGCACGTATATCCGTCCGGCACGCTGCAGCGGCCCAACCCCCAACGACACAGCTCGCTCCGGATGCACGGTTGCGATCGGCGAGGCATCGATCGCATCCCGATCGTTCACGGTGCGGTGCGTGGTCTGCGAGATCGTTGCTGCGGTGCTTGCCAATGCATACGCGCCCTGCCAGACCTGCTTCGTGTAGTCGATCTTGGGTGCACGCGAGCCCGAGCCCGCCACGACTTGCTTGCGGAAAAAATGATGCTGCACCGTGAAGCGCCGGTTGTCGGGATCGACCGTGTAACTGAAGAAAGGCGCATAGATCTTGCGCAGATCGGCAAGCGCCACCATCAATACGCCATCCTGGATGAAGGGCTTGTGGTCCAGTTCGTAGCGCACGATGGGCTCGGCGTTCTTGTAGCGCAGGGACGGATCAAAGGGGTAGAAGGTGTCGAAGAACACCGTCCTCATGTCGCGGGCCTTGGTGCTGAACAGCACCGAGTTCTTGTCGTACGAATAATCCAGGTAGCCGGCGATCGGCCGGCTGCCTTGTTCGAGCGCTGTGGGTGTGGTGGCGCAACCCGAGAGCAAAAGCAAGCCGCACACCAGCACGGCCCGCCATCCCGGGCTGAACGCCCTTGGCTTCTGAATGCCTCTGATCACCGAAGACTCCTCCTGATCTGGCCGCACGGCACCTTGGCTCGGCATCCGTGACGATACGAACGCGATATCGGCACGGGGGCGGCGCTGCTTGTCTTTCTTTTCCAGGCGCAGGCTAGCACAAGCTATGTCGCATGGGTACCGCCGCCCGGCCGTGTCGCCCAGGGTGCCACGCGCTGCATGCGCAATCCCTGTCCAGTCGTGCTGTCATGGCGCAGAGTCCTGCGCATTGCTAGACTCGCGGCAAATGGCACCCTCCAAAAGCACCTCCCGGGCGCGGTCGATCGCGGCGCAGACCACCTTAAGCCGGCCCGATCAGGTCGCTCCCCGTGTTCTAGCCGGCGACTCCGTAGTCCCGTGTCCGAGACCACGGTGACAGCCTCGTCCGTCCCGCCGGATTCGTTGCGCTTTCCCGTCTGGCCGCTCGTCGCCACCCTGGCGACGCAATGTCTCGCGACTATGGCAGCCTTTTCGTTTCCCGCGGCAGCGCCCGAGATTGCGCGGGATCTGCAGGTGCCGGGAACGCTGGTGGGATTCTTCATTTCGATGGTCTACGGCGTTGGCATTGTCTCCGCGCTGCTGTCGCCAGGGTTCATCCACCGCTATGGCGCCGTTCGGGTGTGCCAGATCGTGCTCCTGGCCACGCTTGCGATGTTGCTGGCCTGCGCAATGGGCAGCGTGTTGTCGGTCGCGATCGGCGCGGCCCTCCTGGGCCTGGCCTATGGCGCGACCGCGCCCGCCAGCACGCACTTGCTGGTGCCGCGCACTCCGCCCCGGGTGATGAATCTCGTGCTCTCCATTCGGCAGATCGGCGTACCGCTCGGCGGCGTGCTTGCCGGATTGGTCATGGTCCCCCTCACCGTGCGCTTCGGTTGGCGCACCGCCCTTTTGTGCCAGACGGTGCCGGTGCTCGCGTTGCTGCTGCTCATTCAGATTCCACGCAAGCGCTGGGACAGCGACCGCGACCCGACGCGCGAGGTTTGGCGCGCGGGATCACTCGCGCCGCTGCAAATGCTGCGCGAGAGTGTCGCCATTCGCAGGCTCGCTCTGGCGAGCTTCATCTACACGGGAATGCAGTTGTGCTTCATCAGTTTCATGACCGTTCACCTGACCAGCCAGGCCGGCTTCGATCTCATCCGCGCCGGACAGGCGCTCGCCGCTTATCAAGTCGCGGGGGTGATCAGCCGCCCGATCTGGGGATGGCTTGCCGACAACGTGCTGGCTGCCAGACGGCTGCTTGCCCTCCAGGGCGTCATCATGTGCGCTACGGCCATGGCTGCGGGGCAGTTCGACGTGGACTGGGCGCCGCTGCTCGTGGTCGCGGTGTGCTCGGCGGCGGGCGCAACCGCCAGCGGCTTTACCGGGATCGCGTATGCGGAATGGGCGCGGCTGGGCGGCGCGCGAAGAACGGAAGCGACGGGCCTGGGCACCAGTCTGATGTTCGCCGGCGTCATGCTGCTGCCGTCGGCGTTCTCGATCGCCGTGACGGCGTTCGCGGATTACGGCGTGGCGTACGGGGTCATCGGTGCGCTGTCGGCGATTTCCGGCCTGTTGCTGTGGCGCGGTGAGCGCGCACGGTGATGCGGCCGGTTGTCTGCACAACCGAAGACAGGGTACAACAAGGATCGGGGCGAAAGCACAGCGCGCGACCTGCGGAGCCGCGAGTGAGCATTGTCTTTCCACGCGACCAAGACGAGCGCTGCGGCGGGCTCACTGCTCGCGATTGCGCATCCAGTCCGCAGTCTTGAACAATTGCGCGAGCAGCCACTCGCGCAGCTTTTCGTCAGCAACCAGGCCTTGCATCGCCTGCCCCATGCAGGCCATCCAGGCATCGCGCTCGGCGATGCCGATCGCAAACGGGAGATGGCGGGCGCGCAGCATGGGGTGACCGTATTTTTCGACGTAGAGGGGCGGTCCGCCCAGCCAGCCGGACAAGAACATGTAGAGCTTCTCGCGCGAACTCGCGAGGTCCTGCGGATGCAGCTTGCGGATGACATAATACTCCGGCACCGCATCCATCAAGTCGTAGAACGTGTCGACGAGCGTGCGCACCTGATGCTCGCCGCCGATCATCTGATAAGGCGTGAGGTCGGGACCGGGATTCAAGAGTTGCGCTCCGTGGAAGAATGTTGCCGCTCGAAAGCGGCGATCAGTTGATGGTGGCGCCAGACGCCTTGACTACCTTGCCCCAGGTCTCGATCTCCTGGCGCACGAAGCGGCCGAAATCCGCGGGCGACTGCCCTCCCGTGCTGGCTCCCAGGGAACTCCACACCGTCTTGATCTTCGGGTGGGTCAAGGCCTTGCCCACGGCTTGATGCATGCGGTCGACCATGGGCTGAGGCGTGCCTCGAATCGCCCATAAGGCGTACCAGGTCGTCACGTCGATATTGACCCCGCTCTCCATCAACGTCGGAGTATCGGGCATCAGCTCGGAGCGTTTAGCGGTGGTGATCGCAAGCGCACGCAGGCGTCCCGAGCGCACGTTCGGCGCCGCGGTGCCCATGCCGTCGAACGCCATCGCCACTTCGCCGGAGAGCAATGCGGGCGTCAGCGGGCCGGCGCCCTTGTAAGGCACATGGACCAGCTTGGTCCCGGTGATCAGATTGAACAGTTCGCCGTTCATGTGATGCGTGGTGCCCGTCCCGGCCGAACCGTAGTTGATGTTGCCGGGCAAGCGCTTGTCCAGCGCAACCAGCTCCTTGATGGTCTTTGCCGGCAGCGACGGATGCACGACGACGACGCTCGGTACCGACGCTACGAGCGTGACGGGCATGAAGTCGCGCTCCAGCCCATAGCTGAGCTTCTTGTAGATGGTTTCCGCGATGGTGTGGTGCACGGCGCCCATGAACCACGTGTAGCCGTCTGGCGTGGCGCGCGCCGCCGCCGCGGCCCCCACGGTGCCGCCGGCGCCCCCGATGTTCTCGATCAGGATCTGCTGGCCGAGCTCGGCCGGCAGGATGGCTGCGAGTGGACGCGCGAAGGCATCGGTACCGCCCCCAGCCGGGAACGGGTTGATGATGCGAACCGCCCGCGTCGGCCAGTCTTGTGCCAGCGCATGGCCCGCAACCATGAGGCCGCCAAGGCTGGCGACGGCAAGCAGCATGTGTTTGCGTTGCATGGGCTCCTCCGGCTCATCGTTATTGGATGAAGGTATTCTAGGAACCTCCCGGCCTCATGTACATCGGCATGGGCATATCCGCAACTGCGCTCCCCCGCGTAGTGAGCGAGGTTCGACATCCGACTTCCAGATCGGCTTGGGGATTCTCGGCGATGATTTCTGCCCGAGTTTGCGCCTTGAAATGCGCGGGTGAATTGCCGTTGAACTTCTCGCCGCTTGCAGCGAAGGCTCCAGGCACGACGGAGGAAACGAAACCGTTGATGGGGTGCAGGACATCTCACGCTGCCGACGCGTCAAGGGTGGGCAGCGCGTCGCCGGCAATCGACATGCTCGCATTCCAAGTCCGAGACCCGCGGTGCCCGGGCACTCAGTAGATCTCGCCGTCGACGTAGTACCAGCGGTTGCCTTCTCGAACGAAGCGACTCGTCTCATGCAGTCGATGGGCTCGTCCGCCGAGTTTGCTGCGTGCGATGAACTCGACCGCGGCCTCGTCCTCGGTGGTTGCGACGTGGCGCTTGACTTCCAAGCCCAGCCAACGCAGTCGCGTGTCGAACGCAGGCGAATCCTTGGGCCGGGTGCTGGTATGCCATGTGTCCAAAAGGTACGCCGCGAGGCCGCGGACATAGGCACAGTAGCGGCTGCGCATAAGCGCCTCCGCGGTCGGTGCCTGGAGATGCTGCGGCCCCGAGTGATACCGTCCGCAGCAGGCTTCGTACGCGGCCCCGCTGCCGCAAGGGCATGTGAGGTCGAGATCGGATGTACGCTTCATGCCGAATGCCCTATCGGAAAATACGTCCGGTGCGTCTTCGCAGCCATGACTTGCATCATCGGTTCGCTCACCGGATGAACGCGCTGATGAACTCGCCCCCGTATCGAGCGCCGCGCGCTGCCGGCCGCTTGGACGGTACTCGACGCGTGTATTGCCGTTGCGATTTAAACGCATCGCGATTTCCACCGCCAGTTCTCGACCGGAAGCAGCCTGTCTGTCCGTTCATCCCTGACTGACCGGAAACCGGCCGCAGCGCGTTCATTCGGACTGCCGATTGCGTACAGTGTTTGCACTTGGACCGGAATCGGCGCAACATTCCCGCGTAATCTAGGTCTTTGGCTTGTCCCTGTGCCTGCATCGGGTTCCCGAGCACTTGCAAACTCATGCCTTCCGCCAGATTGCTCGCTACCACACCCGAACTGCGTGCGGCACTTCAATAAAGATCACAATCATGACAATCGGCACCGTTAAGTTCTTCAATGCCACCAAAGGCTTTGGGTTCATCCAACCGGAAAATGGAGAGAAGGACGTATTCGTGCACATCAGTGCGGTCGAGCAAGCCGGCATGGGCACGCTCGCCGAAGGTCAGCGCGTCAGCTTCGAGGTCGTGACCGAGCGCGGCAAGCTCGCGGCCAGCAATCTGAAGTCCGCCTGACGACACGCACGGCCTCGTCGTCGACCGCTGGGCCGTTACCGACTGCGCGAAGCTGGCCTCTCGCTCTTCGCGCAGGCTCGAGGGTGTGAGCCCCTGGCAGCCCACCGAGCCGCCAGCGAACTTGGACCGCGTCGACACGCCGCCCCGACCGAGCATCGATAGCCAGGCGGCCGCATGCACCCCTGCCCGCTCGCTTTCTCACGACAGTGCACCGGACAAGACTTCGGCGCCCGCCTCCGACACATTGCGCGCCGACAGAATCAGTCAGAACAGCACTCCGCTTTTGCCGATCTCATCCAGCGTATCGAGTAAGCAAGCGTTCGGTTCCTGACTTTCCGCCGCAATCCTGATGGCGCCATCTGCGGGCATCGGGCGCTCGATGGCACTCCCAAGCATGGAGGGCGCACGACTCGCAGCTCTTCGAGCGGGTGGGGCCGGGCTCGCGCTCTCCCTCCTCATGTCCCCGCGCACGCCTCGCAACGAGCAACTGCCACGCGTGCTTCAGCACGAGTTCGGTGGCACGACGCCGGCCGCGTTCGAAAGATCAGCATTCGTTTTCATGGGCTCGAATACACGCGGCGGCGAGGGCCGACGCTCGAATGCCATGACGCTCCCGCGCGAAATCAAGTCGCCGAGGCGCAGATGCACGGACGCCGCATCGGGTTCGGGCCGAACCTGGTCGACGCGAATACCGACGCCCTGCACAGCCAGCCCCACGTGTTCATCCACGAGGTGGCGCATAACGTCGGCGTCGACCACGACCTGCCGGTGCTGGACATTCGGGCGGACGGCACGGTCATCGAAGGCTCGCAGTTCCCCCCACATGCCGATGCCCAGGCTTGGCGTCTGTAAAGCGGAGAATCGTCGCAGCCGCTACGCGGGGATTCCGACATCGGATCACGGTCGCAGTCCGGGTCGATGGAACGCATCCGGCCGACCTGGGCTGCATCCCAAGTACGTCCTTCTTGGATGTTCGACTGCCGGCTCGGCCTCCATGACGATGCGCTGCAAGCCGTCAAGCCCTCCCTGACACACACCAAGTATGGCGTCGTGCTAGCGCCTCCCGAAGGCAAGGCATGCCGTGTTTCCAGCATCAGGCGCGTGTGCGACAATGGCTACTCAACTCGTCGACGGGAGATCGTCCATGCAACGCAAGATGGCGCTTGTGGCGATCGTGGCAGCCGGCGCATGGTGCACAGCGGCCGTCGCCGCCGATGCTTATCCTGTGAAACCTGTGCGTATCGTCGTGCCGTTCGCAGCTGGCGGATCGACGGACATCCTCGCACGCAACATCGCCCAGCGGCTCAATGAAACATTGCGCTCGCCGGTCATCGTCGAGAACCGGCCAGGCGCCGGTGCACTGATCGGTGCCGAGTACGTCTCCAAGGCAGCCCCCGACGGCTATACCCTGCTCATGGGCACGAACACCACGCATGCGGTGGCGCCTCATCTCTACGCCAAGATGCCCTACCACGCCTTGAAGGATTTCTTGCCGGTCGCCGAGGTCGCCTACAACCCGCAGTTTCTCGATGTCCACCCGTCGATTCCCGCGCGCAGCGTCAAGGAATTGATCGTACTCGCGCAGAATCGACCGGGGCAGCTCAATTTCGGCTCGGCGGGGCAAGGCAGCGCTTCGCACATGGCGATGGAATTGTTCAAGTCGATGGCCAGGATCGACATCACGCACGTCCCCTACAAGGGATCGGGCCCCGCGCTCGTCGATGTCCTGGGCGGGCATTTGTCCATGATGTTCGACGTCGTGCTGACGACCCTGCCGCACATGAAGGCAGGCAGATTGCGCGTGCTCGGCGTCAGCAGTCTCAAGCGCGTCGACGTCGCGCCGGAAGTACCCACGATCGCCGAGAGCGGCTTGCCGGGATTCGAAGCGCTCGTCTGGTTCGGACTGTTCGCGCCCGCGGGCACGCCCGCCGAGATCGTCGGCAAGCTCAGTGCAGAAGTCGGAAAGATCGTCCATCAGCCGGGTCTGCGCGAGACCTTCGCCCTGCAGGGATTGACGCCGGTCGGCAGCAATTCGCCCCAGTTCGCCGCCAAGGTGAGCAAGGACCATGCGATCTGGGGCAAGGTGATTCGCGAGGCCGGCATCAAACTCGATTGACGGGCAAGAAGGACTGAGCACTCTTGTATCGCATTGGCATCGACGTCGGCGGCACGTTCACGGACTTCACCCTGCTCGACGAGCGCGATGGGACGGTCTGCTTTCACAAGGTGCCTTCGACGCCTGCGGATCCCTCCGAGGCGATTGCTGCCGGCATCTCGGACCTGCTGCAGCAGCATAGGCTGCGCCCCGAGCAGATCGTCCACGTCGGCCACGGCACGACGGTCGCGACCAATCTCGTAATCGAGCGCAAGGGCGCGTTGACGGGGCTGCTCACGACACGCGGCTTTCGCGATGTGCTCGAGATCGGGCGCCAGATCCGTCCGCATCTGTTCGACTACGCTCGCGGCAAGCCGCCGCCATTGGTCGCCCGGGCACATCGGCTCGAAGTGAACGAGCGGCTCGATGCGAGCGGCAGCGTGCTGCAGGCGATCGACGAGCATGGGCTCGAAGCGGCCGTGGCGCAGTTGAAGGCCGACGGCGTGGAATCGATCGCCGTTTGTTTTTTGCATGCCTATCGCAACGACAGTCACGAGCAACGGGCTCGAGTTGCGATCGAGCGCCTGCACCCTGAGGCCTACGTCAGCGTCTCCAGCGAGGTGCTGCCCGAGTTTCGCGAGTTCGAGCGCTTGTCGACCACGGCCCTCAACGCCGTCGTCGGACCGCGCATGCAGGCCTACCTCGACCGATTTCTGGAGCGTGTGCGTGCGCTCGGGATCGAGGTGGAGCCCTTCACCATCCACTCCAACGGCGGCTTGATGTCGGTGCGGGCGGTGCGTTCGTTTCCGGTGCGCACCTGCTTGTCCGGTCCGGCCGCGGGCGTCGTGGGGGCCGCTGAAGTCGGTCGTGCCGCAGGCCATCCGAACCTGGTTACGTTCGATGTCGGCGGCACCAGCACCGACGTCTCGCTGGTCGTCGACGGACAGCCGCTGTTCAGCTCATTGCGCACGGTGGCCGACTACCCGGTCAAGACGCCGATGGTGGACATTCACGTGATCGGCGCCGGCGGGGGCAGCATCGCCGCGATCGACGATGCCGGCGCGCTCAAGGTCGGTCCGCGCAGCGCAGGGGCGGATCCCGGCCCGGCTGCCTACGGCCGCGGCGGCAGTTTCGCCACCATCACCGACGCGCAGATCGTCATGCACCGATTGAATCCGGTGTCGCTGCTCGACGGCCGTTTGCACGTCGACGAAGCGCGTGCGCGCACCGTGCTCGCGCAGCAGGTGGCCGAACCCCTCGGCCTGAGTCTCGAAGCCGCAGCCGAAGGCATCGTCCGCATCGCCAACGCGAACATGAGTCGGGCGATCCGCGCCGTATCGACCGAGCGTGGCTACGATCTGGGCGTATTCGCCCTGTTCGCTTTCGGCGGCGCAGGCCCGCTGCACGCGATCGACGTGGCGGCCGAGTGCGGGATACCGATCGTCATCGTGCCGCAGGAGCCCGGAACCATGTGCGCGCGCGGCATGCTGCTCACGCAGATCAGCTTCGACTTCGTGCGCAGTCTGATCGCTGTGGCCGATACGGCGAACTGGCGGCGCGTGGAAACGCTGTTCGCGCAAATGCAGATCGAGGCCATCGCATGGCTGGAACGCGAGCGGGTCGAGCCGCAGAACCGCTCGTTTCGCTGCTTCGTCGATGCGCGCTACGAAGGTCAGAACTTCGAAGTGATCGTACCCCTCGCCGCCGCCGACGATAGCACCCTGGAGACGTTCCTCAATGCGTTCGGGCAAGCTCACAAGCGCGAGTACGGGTACGAACTCGCCGACAAGCCGGTCGAGATCGTCAATTGCCGCTTGCAAGCCGTGGGTGGGGTTCCCAAGGCGCCTCTGGCCGAGATCGGTCCGGCGCCCGGAACAATCGAAGATGCACGAAAAGGTAATCGTCCGGTGTACTTCGGCCCCGCGGCGGGTTGGATCGATACGCCTGTGTACCGACGTGCCGCTCTGGGCGCAGGCTGTGTCGTGACCGGGCCGGCCGTCATCGAAGAGATGAGTTCGACGATCGCCATCGCGCCCGGGCGTCGTGGCGAAGTCGACCACCTAGGCAACGTCGTCATCCACGTTCGCGAGGCGCAGACATGATCGCAGGCAATGGCAGCGCGCCGGCGAATGCCGCACCGGGCGCGCGCGGCTTCGATGCCGTCGCGATGGAAGTGTTCAGCAATCGGCTCATGTCGATCACCGAGGACATGAACAACACGCTGGTACGTTCGTCGTTCTCCACCAACATCAAAGAGCGGCGCGACTGCTCCGTGGCCTTGTTCGATCGCCGTGGCCGCCTGGTCGCGCAGGGAACGCAGATCCCGCTGCATCTCGGTTCCCTCGATGGCGGCATGGCTGCCCTGCTGCAGCGCGTGCCCTTGGCCAGCATCCGCGAAGGCGATGCGTTCATCTGCAACGACCCCTATCTCGCGAACGGCACTCATCTGCCCGACATCACGATCATCACGCCCATATTCTGGCAAGGCGAGATCGAGTTCTTCGCGGCCAACATCGGCCATCATGCCGACGTCGGCGGCGCCGTTCCCGGCTCCATTGCCGGCGGCTCGCGATCGATCTTCGAGGAAGGCATACGCATCCCGGTCACCCGCATCTGCAGATCCGGGCAGCTCGATACCGAAGTACTGGATCTGATTGCGACGAACACGCGCGACCCCGAAGAAAGAAAGCTCGATCTGAAGGTGCAGATCGCCACCAACGAATGCGGCATGCGCGAGGCCCGCCAGCTCATCGTGCAAATGGGGATAGGCACCGTCCACAGTGCGATCGAGGACGTGATCGCGTATACGCAACGCCGGATGCGCAATCGAATCGCGCAACTGCGTCCGGGCGAGTACGTGTATACGGAATACCTCGACGATGACGGCATGGGCGGCGACCCAGTCCCGATCACCGCGCGCGTGCGGGTCTGCGGGGGCGACCTGGACATCGATTTCGAGGGCTCGGGACAGCAGGCACGCGGCGCGATGAACGTGCCCCTGAATGCGCTGCAGGCGTGCGTCTACTATTCGATCAAGGCCTTGCTCGACCCAGAACTCTTGCCCAATGCAGGCTTGTTCGAGGCCGTCCGCATTCATGCGCCACTAGGCAGCATCGTTAATCCACGGCCGCCTGCGGCCGTCGGGGCGAGGTCGATCACTTGCCAGAAGGTATGCGGCGCGATCTTCGGCGCCTTCCGCGAACTGTTGCCGCCTGAGCGAGTCATGGCTTCCGGCAACGATGTCGTGCCGGCGATCGTCTTTTCCGGAGAGCTTACGAGGCGTGCGGGATACTACGTCTATCTCGAAACGCTGGGCGGCGGTTCGGGTGCGCGTTTCGACGCCGACGGCATGGATGCGGTGCATGTGCACATGACCAACACGTCAAACTTGCCGGTAGAGGCGCTCGAGAACGAGTATCCGCTGCGGGTGGACGAGTACGCGCTCGTGGAAGACTCCGGTGGTGCGGGACGCCATCGCGGCGGCATGGGCATCGCCCGCCAGATCTCTGCGGTTGTGCCTGGCACCATTTTTTCGGTCCGTTCGGACAGTCATACGGTCGGCATCCCAAGCGGCGTGTTCGGGGGCAAGGATGGTCGGCGCGCCCGGCTGATCCAGAATCACGGCAGCATCGACGCGAGAGTGCTGTACTCGAAGGTGGCTCGTGTCGAGATGGTGCCGGGTGACTCGATGCGCATCGAAACGCCGGGCGGAGCCGGCTACGGGGATCCGCGCGAGCGCAGTCTAGAAGACATTGCCCGCGATCTTCGCGATGGGCGCATCTCGCGCGCCGCAGCCGAAGCGGACTACGGCGCGGATCGGGTCCGGGCGGCGTTGGCGCAGTGAGGCGTGGCAGCATGCCGCTGCCGCGCCGAGGCAGGCAAGGCCGCACTTCAGGTGTCGCGTGGCAAAGGCGGGTTGAGCGTTGACGACAAAAGCCTCTGACGCCTCCGTCCTGACCAGGACACGCAGTGCGCTGCTTGCCCGTCCATGGGCTTCGGACCGGGGCTGCAATCCCATCGGGGCCACGCCGAGGAATCTCTCGGGTGCGCCGTCCCACGATCGCGCGGGTTTGCGGATTACCTTGCAGCATCGTGATCTCGAAACACGACATGCCGCGCACCCATCGGGCCGGTATGATAGGCACGGTGCACCGTGTGAATCCGGCACGCATCCGACCCCTAGCCCGCTGACTCGTCCATGGAGTTCAACATGACCACGTATGCCTCGAACGCGAGCGACTACATGAGCGCGTTCAATGTCACGCACACCCCCGACTTCTCACAGTCGGCGCTGCTCGTCATCGACATGCAGAACGCGACCGGTGCGCGTGACGGCGCGCTCGGCCGCTCGCTCCGTGAGCGCCCCGACATCGCCAATCCGCGCTTCGATCGCATCGAGAAGGTCGTCGTGCCCAACACCCAACGTATGCTGGAGGCGTTTCGCAAGGGACAAGGCCGCGTGGTTTACATCATGCTCGGGGCCGCCGACGAAACGCTCTGCGATGCGCCGCCGCACATGAAGAAGCTCTTCGCCGGCACGCAGAATTGGGTCGGCAGCCGGGAGCACGAGATCGTTGTCGGACTCGAACCCAAACCTGGCGAGCTGATCCTGCGCAAGACTACGGTGGGTGCGTTCGCCTCCAGCAGCATCGACGCTACGCTGCGCGCCTGCGGCGTGAAGCAGCTCTACGTCTGCGGCGTGTCGACCAACATGTGTGTCGACACGACGGCCCGCGAAGCCGCCGATCGCGGCTATGTCGTCACCCTGATCGAAGATGCCTGCGGCGCCGCCAAGCCGGAGTTTCACGAAGCGGCCATCGTCACGTTCAAGCGCCTGTTCGGGCGCGCGATCGCAGCCGACGACGCGATGAAGGAGCTTGGTCTGGGTTGAAGGACCTTCGCGGCGCCCCGGCGCAACGAGACAGGCCCTCGAGCGTCGGCCGTAGCCCTATCTCGACTTGCCCAAGCCCAGGCTCGCCAGCGTCGCCGCCATGACTTGAGTCTGGTCCTCGCAGTACTGCGCGCTGGCGCGGCTGTCGAGATAGACGAAATCCTGCATGCTGTTTTCGAGTTCCTTGCGCCACTCGGGTGTCTGTACCATGCGCCCGAATACATTGTCCCAGTACCTGATCTGCCCGGCACTCATGCCCTTCGGACCCACGACCACGCGCCAGTTTGAAGAGATCGAATCAATGCCCTGCTCTCTGAGCGTGGGCGCCGATTGGAGTGCGCCGCCCAAGCGCTTGGGCGCCGCGACACCGAGCACCCGTACCTGACCGTTCTGGACCAGCCCCGCCACCGTCGGCGCGACGCTCACGCCGTAGTCGATATGCCCTCCCATGGTTGCCGTCGCAACCTCGGCGCCCGATTTGAATATGGCGAGCTTGACGCCCTTGGGGTCGCCCTTGAGCGCACGCAGCGCCAGTCCGAGTGCAATGTGACCGGTCCCCCCGCGCGAGGTCGATCCCCCGCTCAACGATCCGGGCTCCTTCAGCATGCGGCCGAAGAGGTCGCCAGCCGATTTGAACGGCGAGTCGGGCTTGGCGAACAAGACGATGTAGTCGTGCGCGATCAGCGCGAGCGGGGTCGTGTGCCCGCAGGAGAACGGACTCAATCCGTTCAAGCGATTGGTGACCATCGTCGCGCTCGCCATGGAGACGTAGTGACCGTCGCCGGCATGCTGATTCATGTAGACCATGCCAGCCAGTCCGGACCCACCGGGCTTGTTGACGACGATGCTGGGCACATCGAGCAGCTTCTTGTCCTGCAGTATGCGATGGATGTCGCGCGCGGCACTGTCCGCGCCGCCGCCCGCTCCCGACCAGACGATGATCTCGATGGTCCGCTCGGGCCGCCATGGACCCTCGGCGCTTAGCGCCGAGACCGATGACAAGAGAAGCGAAAGGAGAAGGATCACGCCCGTGCACGACATGCGAGCGAGCGCCGCAGGCCGGGCATCGAGGGCGATCGCGTCCCGAGGGCGGATGTGCGATCCGTCGGCGGTCGGTACACGACGTTCAGAATCTGCAATCGCAGTGCTGCCTACGCAAACAGAACGAATCCGACCGCATCGATCCATCCGGGACTCCCCGTAGCTCAACGCCGATAGCCTGCCACGAATGCAATTCCTATGCCAGCGAAACGAGCGCGGTGGCAAGTGCGGCGCCACCGGGCGGCTTTCCGTCGCATGCGCGCGATGCACCCGATCGGCTGTCGGGCAGTCGTTCCGGCACCGAGAATGTGCATGCCCGCGTGCGAGTCGTGCAACGGCCGGCAGAGCGATGGATGCGGGAACGTGCATGCGTTCCGGTCGAACGGCCAGGCAAACCGGCGCCTCGATCCCGGGGCACAGGGAATACAACGAGCGACGCCCTCATGGATCGCAGAGCCATCCGATCCAGATCGGATGAGGTACGCGCGCATCGCAGACTGACCGCCCAAGCAAGAAAACTGCAGTCGAGCGCTATCCGCTTGATCGGGGCGAGCATCCGCAGCCGAACAGGCAATCGAACTAACGCCGCGGATCGAGGTGACCCGTCTTCAGGCTGGGATCGAAACCGTAATCGAAGAGCAATTCCTCACCGATCTCGATGTCGCGACTGGCGTAAAACCAGATCTTTCCGCGCTCTACAGTCGGAACGACATTGCCTTTTCTCACCGAATGATTGATGAATCGGCTCTCGTTGCCACCGATCAATCCATCGATGACCACGCCGGTCTCGAGATCGAACAACGGGTTGTATCCGATCGAATCGTAGAATCGGCTGCGCCGGCGGTACTCCCGCAAGCCGATCTTCTCGCCGATGTAGTCGATGATTCGCGATCCGTCTTCGATCGCTTCAGCGGCAAAAAGCCCGAAGCCGCCATGTTTCGATTTCAGAATACACGTCTGGGGCAATCGCTTCTTCACGGTGCTGTTTCATCCCTGATAAGTGGTGCGCGGCACGATCGAGATGATAGCCGGAACAGGTCGAGCGTTGCTTCGGCGCATGCGGCGTCGCGCGAACGGAAAATGTTGTGTGGTTCCGCCACGGAACGCGCTCATGGCCAACACTCGCACCGACGCATGCGCATCGCAACGGTGTCTTGGATTCCGATCAGCTCGATCGCTGGACGTCCTCGTGCGGACGCACGTAACGCCGAGGTGAAGCCGCTTCGACTGCGCCACGGCTATTCATGCCACCCGTTGATCTCGCGCCGCGGCGACGCATTGTCAGCCATAGCGGCTCTCCTAAGCGCACCGCCCGCCCCGTCGGCGACCAGCGAGACCCCTTCGCGCAAGCACCGCTCATGATCTGGAAAGCGATCGGTGATCGCGGCGCCGGCGTCGATGTTGTCCGAGCACAGGATGTTCAGGGGGGCAGTCGTGGCGAGCGGCGGCTCGCGCGATGCGCTCGAAGCCGGGATGGCCCGGATCCCGATCGCGGCCCGGGTCTTTCGCGATCCGGATCCGACCGCCCAGCGTCCCCGGAGTTTGCTTCCACTGCGCGATCGCGTCGGCGACCGCCGGATCGTCGACATCCAGCGGCTTCACGAGCGCGAAGCCATTCGGATGCGGCCTTTACGCCTCGATCGCATAGCTCGCATCGTAGCGTCACACGGAGAACGCCGAGATCAGGATCGTCCCGTCGATACCGAGTCTGGCCATCGCCGCGATGTTCTCGTCGGCGGTCGCGCTGGGTGGCCAGTTCGGCGTGCTTTGCCAAGCCCGCTTCGATGCTTTGGCTTCGTAGGGGTGAATCTGTCAATCGAGGATGGGTATGACCCGTCGTCTCCGTGACGTCGCAGAAATCAGACGGAAGTCTGTTGTCTGGCCGGCAGCTTCCAGTTGGGCCGGATGAAATGGCAGGTATATCCGCCCGGGTTGCGCTCGAGGTAGTCCTGGTGCTCCGGCTCGGCTTCCCAGAACGCACCGGCAGGAGCCACTTCGGTCACCACTTTGCCCGGCCACAGCCTCGAGGCTTCGACGTCTGCGATCGTATCTTCGGCGACACGCTTCTGTTCGTCGCTCGTATAGAAGATCGCGGATCGATAGCTGCTGCCGATGTCGTTGCCCTGACGATTAGGCGTAGTCGGGTCGTGAATCTGGAAGAAGAACTCGAGAATTTGCCGGTAGCCGATCTTGTCGGCATCGAAGACGATCTCGATGGCTTCGGCATGGGTGCCGTGATTGCGATAGGTCGCATTCGGGACATCGCCCCCCGAGTAGCCGACCCGGGTCGAAATCACGCCGGGATAACGACGTATCAAGTCCTGCATACCCCAGAAGCAGCCACCGGCCAACATCGCACGTTCATGACTCATTCGCCTTTCCTCCCGCAACGGTTGTACGCCCACCTTGACGCTGCAAGGCAATCGCAGTTTCAAGAGTCGATGATAGAGCAGATCGGGCAAAAGAAGCGATCTAGTGCTCGAACCGGCATCTGCCACCTCTGCGATCCGACCCTCGGGCGCGGCTTCGGCTCGACTCGATCACGCGCAGTCGAAAGGGCCTGCGCGTCGGCGTCAGCCGTTGGCGACGAAATCGGCGTGCTTCGGGAACGGCTTGAGCGCCATGTGAGATCGGTACTTCGCCGACGGCCTAGCGGACTGAAGCCCGGTGGCGTTGCGCCGCAAGGGAACGCCTTACGCGGGCTTGGCGAGCAGTGGCCCATACGCCCTTCGCCGTTCGAACCCAGCGCTCTGAATCGGCAATCGAGTACGAACCTCTCGCCGTAGCGCGATGGGCTCGATGCTCATCGGGGCCTTGCACCCATCGCGTCGCGTCCGCCAATCACGGGGTGTTCCTCGACGACACTCGATGGCGCGCGTCATTGCGGCGTCGTCGCTAGGCTGATGGATCCCAGACTACGGTCAATACCAACTCGCCAACATCTCCAGGGCTTGCACCTATAGAATTCCGTGCGCCCGATTTCCACGATGGCAGTCGGGCGATTCCCTTTTCATCGAATCAGGATCAATCAAATGGCAACGAAGAACACCGGCAAGCCCGCCGCGACCATCAAGCCGGTCAAAGCGGCTTTCTCGAAGACCGACTTGGTGAAGCACATCGCTGACCAGACGAGCGTGGAACCCAAGGCCGTGAAGGCTGTACTTGCCGCACTGGAGAGCACCATCCTCGGTTCAGTGCACAAAAAGGGCGTAGGCGCTTTCGTGCTGCCCGGCCTGCTCAAACTCGACGTCGTAAAGGTACCCGCAAAGCCGAAGCGCAAGGGCATTGATCCATTTACGAAGCAAGAACGAGTATTCGCGGCCAAGCCGGCCAGCGTCAAGATCAAGGCGCGTGCGCTCAAGAAGCTCAAGGACGCGGCCCTCTAAGTAGATAGCATCATCGGGAGCGATCCTGCGATCGCTCCCCTGCCCCCACACCGGACATTTCGATGGGCGCAGTTGCGAGCTCCAAGTTTCCGTCGCTTGCCGACCAAAGCCTGCTGCCGATCTGGGCGGCTGCGCAACGTGGTGCATATCGGCACCGTGCAAGTACCTCACTGATGATCCCGGCGAGCGTGATCGATGCGTGGCTGGTGATCGATGCGATCGACAAATCGGCCGCATTGCCAACTCGCCGGCACGCGCTGTTCGACGTGGCCTTGGGATCGCCGCTCCAGCTTCGACCATAGACATCCATCTCACAGTCCGAGACCGATCGGGCGCGCTCAGTCAGCCGCTCGCGACCGTCCCATCCTGAACTCACGCCGTGTCGTCGCGCTCACCCGCTCGCTGTTCGCCATCGCTTTCGGCCTCGCCACCGGCCATTCCTGAACGGCTAGCGTCGAAGCCTTGGTCGAATCACTGAGCCGCTGGGCGAGTATCCGGTCTGGGTCAGGGAGCAGCTACCGAGGAGCACTCGGCGCCGCCACGTCCAAGGCGAGGTGCGACTCGGATGCCCCGTGGCACCGAATGCATTCAAGGCAACACCAAGCGCTTTGCGCGATCTGCTCGCGCACACCCCGTGGCTCTACTTTTGCTCTAGTCCGGCTGCCTTTATGATCTTGGTGTACTTGTCGAGTTCGTCCCTGAGCGAAGACGCGAACTGAGCCGGCGTATTCGGTGCCACGCTTCCCCCTTCCGCGGCGATACGCTTTCTCACATCGGGATCCTCGAGGGACTTCATCAAGGCCCCGTTCAGAGTCGAAACGATCGTCGCAGGCAGCTTTGCAGGCCCGAACACGCCGTACCACTGGGTGAACTCATAGCCCGGGACACCGCCTTCACTCATTGTCGGGGTATTGGGAAAAACGTGCGAGCGCTGAGGTCCTGTCGTCGCCAGCACCCGAAGGCGCTCGCGGGGAGACGCGTTACGCTGAGCCACCGTCGGACTCACGAATGCGATTTCCACCATTCCGGAAATGAGCTCGCTTTCGAAGATCGCAGTGCCCCGGTAGGGCACGTGGGTCAATTGCACTTTGCCGATCGCCTTGAATAGCTCGCCCGCAAAATGCGAGATACCGCCGATACCGCCCGAGGCGTAGTTCAGGACTCCCGGTCGCGCGCTGGCGAAAGCGACCAATTGACGCGGCGTCTTCACGGGAAGCGACGGATGAACGACCATGAAGAACGGTATGCGGGTGAATACCCCGACGGGCGCGAAGTCACGCACTGTGTCGTATGGCAACGGCGTGCCCCAGGCTTGGCTGATCGTCATCGGCCCGGAACTGCCCCAAAGAAGGCTGTAGCCGTCCGGCGCTGCCTTGGCTGCAGCCGCTGTGGCCGTAATGCCACCCGCCCCTGCTTGATTGACGACCACAACCTGCTGCCCGAGGAGCTCCGACATCTGGCGTGCGGCGACACGCGCGAAGGTGTCCGTCGCCGCACCGGGCGGAAACGTTACGACGAGTGAAGGCGGCTTCGTGGGGTAGGTCTGAGCCTGGACGAGCGTCACCCCGGCGAGCAGAGAGAGCGCCATGAGCGCGGCTGATGCGATCATGCGGCGACCAGTCCTTCCTTCGCCATGGCTTGAGCACGCGTCAGGAAAGGCGTCTTCTCACCGAACAGCGTTTCGTGCGGCCGCGACAACGTGCGCCCCTGCGGCACCTGCAGCCAAACCCGAATCATCAGGCGCTTGCGTGCGGGCTCCTCGTAGTCCTCGAATTGGGTTCGCGAATGCAGTACGATGAAATTGTTCACGTACTGGATGTCGCCGGGTTCCATCATCATGTCGAACCGCAACTCGTCGCTGTTCGAGTATTTCTCCATTGCGTCGAGCGCGCGAAGTTCCAAGTCAGTCAGGGCGGGACCGCCCATCTTGGCCGCCGTCTGGATTGTCCGGCGAATGTAACGACCGTTGAGGTTCCCGTCGCAATAATCGAACACGGGAATGCGGTATGAACTCACCTGGTTCACGCCGCCACCGTTTTCGCCCCGAAGGCTGTAGTAGAACCCGGTAAACAGGGTCTCCAGCAAGTCCGGTTCGTGCGCAAGAATCTCGTTGAAGATGGCCGAAGAGCTCACTACACTGGTCAAGCCGCCCGACTTCGCCTGCCTCACGCACAACAACGCGGCAACATCTCCGGTGTCGCTGTGAAAGGGCAAAGTCGCGTTCGTCACATAGCCGCGCATGATTTCGCCATTGCGCACTTCACCCCATTTGACACCTGTGTCTTCCACCCGACCGATGAGGTCTCCCTTGCTGTTTTGTGGAATCACGATGCCCAGATGCGTGGAAATGCCCCAGTACAGGAGTTCGAGATCCGCGGGATCGTAACGGTCGACGGGTACGCCGCGCACGATTGCCATGCCGCGCCCGTGCTCGAGTTGACGCCATACCTGCGCGATCCTCGCCGCGAAACTCGGCAGAGGGAAGTGCCGGTTGCGGATCGCAGTCGTTGGAAGGCCTTCCTTCTTTGCCTGGGCGATCGCACGCTCCAACTCACCGATATCGGCAGACGTGAGCGTATAGATCCACGACTGATCGGCATGCACGTCCGCTGCACGCCATGCGCCCGGCCCCGCGATCGGCTCACGATGTACGTAAAGCTGGCTCATATCGGATCTCCCGGTTGTCTGCATCGATGTTACGCATGCTCGTTTCGACGGTAAATTGATTTAACGTCATTTCCCTTATTCGGATACCGAATATGAAGCTACGCGGCCTCGAATGTCTTTGCGAGATTGTCGCCTGTGGATTCAATCTTTCGTCTGCAGCGCGCCAGCTGGCGGCAAGCCAGCCGACGATCACGCGGCAGATTCAGATGCTCGAGCATGAGCTCGGCAGTCCCCTCCTGCAACGCAGCGGACGAAAAGTCGTCGGCCTCACGGGATACGGCGCTGGCGTACACGAGCACGCTCTGCGCATGCTCAAGGAGGCCCATGCGCTCAAGCAGTTGTCGGAGGATGCCGCTGCGCAGCGTGCAGGCCGACTGGCGATCGCGACGACGCACTTCCATGCCAGGCACACGCTGCTTGAGCCCGTGGTGACTTTGCGCCGTACCTACCCCAAGGTCACGGTAGCCTTGGTCGCGGGAGACACGACATCGATCGCGGACATGGTGGCACTGGGCCAGGTGGATATGGGTGTCTCGGTGGAATCGATAGAGCGGCGTTCCGAACTCGTGCACTACCCTTGCGTCGAGATGCGGCACGTGCTGCTCACGCCCAAGGCGCATCCGCTGGCCAGAGCACGGCGTGTCACACCCAGTCAGATGCTGGACTTCCCCTTGATCGTGTACGGGCAGCGCTACGGCGCCACTCGCCGCGTGCTGCAGATCTTCGCCGATCGTGGCCTCCAACCCGACATCGCGATGACCACGGCCGATGTGGAGGTCATCAAGACGTATGTCGCGCATGGTGTGGGCATTGCGATCGTTCCCGAACGCGCCTACGATGCGCGTCGTGACCAAGGCCTAGCGGCCCGCGCCGTCGATCACCTGATACCTCCGGTGACGGCCACACTGAGCCTAAGACGAGGCGCGTTGCTCAGGCCGTATGCGCGAGAGTTCGTGCAACGGCTCGCCCCCGCAATCACGGAAGACGATCTCGCGCAGCATGCCGCCTGACTGGTTCTTGGGCAGAGCTTGCGCGACAATCGCGGCTTCGATCGACGAAGGAGGCTTCCCTTTGAACACCCTGCCCCCAGTCCCCCGGATAGACGCAGAGATCGCCCTAACCGATCGACTCGCTGAGTTCGTCGCCCGACTGGAACTCGATCAAGTACCCGAGGCAGCCCGCGCGGTCGCTCGCAATTGCATGATGGACGTCATCGGCTCTGCACTGGTTGGGGTACCGGAACCGGCGAGCTGCGGCGTTTTCGGACTTGTGCGCGACGAAGGATCCGCCCCGGTTGCCACGGTGTTCGGTGCCGGCTTCCAGACCTCGGCCGCCGCTGCCGCCTTGGCAAACGGCACGAGTGCCCACGCGCTCGATTTCGATGACGTATCGCCGCCGATGCGGGGACATCCCAGCGTCGTATGCGCGCCGCCCGCCTTGGCGCTGGCCGAATCGCTCGGCCGTTCAGGTGCCGAAACACTCCTCGCCTACATCGCAGGGATGGAGGTGACCGTCTGCCTGGCCTACGCGGTGGGGCGCACTCACTACGACACCGGGTGGCACTCGACGGGCACGCTCGGGGCGATTGGCGCGGCGGCGGCCGCAGCCAAGATACTGAGGCTGGACGCCGAGCGAACGCGAACCGCTCTTGCGATTGCCGCTTCGATGTCGTCCGGACTACGCTGCAATTTCGGGACAATGACCAAGCCGCTGCATGCCGGTCATGCGGCTCGCAATGGCGTGACGGCCGCTCAACTCGCCGCGCGAGAATTCACTGCCAACCCAGCAGCGCTCGAGGCGCCACTGGGCTTCATCGATCTCTATACCGATTCCCCCGACTTGGAAACCGCGGTTTCGCGGCTCGGCCTCGAGTGGTTCCTCCTTAGCCCGGGGATCAACCTGAAGCGTCATCCATGCTGCTACGGGGCCCATCACGCGATCGATGCCCTGTTGGCGCTTCGCGAGCGCCATGACATACGCGCTACCGACATCGAGGCGATCGACGTTCTGGTCGCACCACAAGGACTCGCAGCCGTCATCCACGACCGACCCAGGACCGGTCTGGAAGGCAAGTTCTCCATTCCTTACACGATGGCTGCCGCCGTCGTGGATGGGGCGGTCTCGCTTGCCGCATTCACCGATGCGCAGGTGCTGCGTCCAGAACTGCAATCGCTGCTCAGGCGCGTGCATTGCCGGGAAGCCGAAGGGCGCCCCTCTTCGGTCGAGATGCCGCGATACGCCGAAGTCACGGTGAGCCTCCGCGATGGGAGCAAGGTCAGCGAACGAGTCACCCATCCGCGAGGCTCGGCGGCGGTTCCGATGTCCCCCGCAGAGCTTCAGGCAAAGTTCCGCGACTGTGCCAGCGTCTGCCTCGATAAGGCAGCCACCGAACGCGCGATCGAACTACTGCAGTCGATCGAGCAGCAACCCAGCCTGCGTGACCTCATGGTTGCCTTGCAGGGGCCTTGTCGATCAGCCTAGACTGGGCTCTACTCCGATTTCAATCCCGCCGCCTCGATGACGCGCCGCAGTCGCGCGGTATCGGCCTTGACGAAAGCTTCCAGTTGCGCTGGCGTGCTGCTTCGAGGATCCGCCCCGATGGCGATCAGACGGTCTCTCACCTCGGGTTGGTCGAGTATTCGGGCGACATGAGTCTGGATCACGTCGACGATCGCTTTGGGCGTGCGTGCCGGTACGAACATCGAATACCACAACACGTACTCGAAGCCCGGCACCCCGGCCTCGGCGATCGTGGGCACGTCCGGCGCCGCCAGTGTGCGCGTTGCGCTACTTACCCCGAGCGCCCTGAGCTTCCCAGATTTGACATGCGGCAATAACGGCGGGATCGGATTGAAGGTCATCTGCACTTGACCTCCCAACACATCCACCATGGCTGGACCCGCACCCTTGTAGGGCACATGCACGATGCTGGTGCGGGTCATCGACTTGAAAAGCTCCATGACCAGATGGCTGGGTGATCCTGCGCCCGCTGTGGCGTAGTTGAGTTTGCCGGGCGCGGCCTGGGCGAGAGAGATCAGTTGCTTGACCGACGCCGCCTGCACCGATGCGTTGACGACCAGCATGTTCGCATTGGTGGTGAGCAGGGTAACCGGTGCGAAGTCGCGCACGGGATCGTAGGGCAGATTCTTTCTCAGCAGGGGATTGATGACCAGGCCGCTCGAAGTGCCGAACAACCATGTGTAACCGTCAGGTGCGGCGCGTGCCGCAAGCTCCGTACCGATGACACCGCCGCCGCCACCCCGATTATCGACGACCACCTGCGCACCCCATGCGTCGGTCAGCTTTTGTGCGACGAGGCGAGCCACGATGTCCGTACCGCCGCCTGGTGCGAACGTGACGATGAAGCGTACTGGGCGCTCGGGATAGGACTGAGCGAAAGCATGAGCTGGAAGCTGCATCGCCGCCAATGCGGCGAGCAGACCCGCGAGCTTCTCGAAGCAGGAAAAACGACGCTCGATGACTTCATCAGGCCGGATGCGCGACCTGCCCCGGCCCTGCACGCAGTAGACGTGACCCATCCTGTACAGCCGATTTCGGCTCACGTCTAAGCCCCCCGATTCCGGGCTACCCTCGAATCTCTGCGCATGCCAACCTGGGAAGACCATCATCGCCTGCTCCTCGCGCTTGTCCATCTGCACGTTGCTTCGATCTTATACGACGATTGGGTAGCTTGGTTCGCATTCGGTTTCGGTGTCTGGGAAGATGCAGCTATTCGTCACAACGAACTGGCCGATTCCATTCTCTGCCTCTCGACGAGCCGAACATGAGTGCCTGGCCTTAGCCCGGCGCCCTTCGCCCTCTGAGGATCAACCCGCCAGCAGTTTCAGAATGGGCTCGACGGAAGGCGCCTCATCGAGAGACTGCAGGCGCGCGAATAGCGTCTGCGCATCCAGTGTCAATCCCGACGCCCGGTGGCAGTCCATGAATTTATCGATCATCTGCTCGGGGGTGAACCAGCGCGCGGGCTTCCCAGGGGCCAGGTGCACTGTCTCTTCGAAGCGCCGTCCGTCCACGGTTTCGATGGCTACGACGGCGGCAAACTCTTTGTCGTCGCGCACGCGGTCATCGACTTCCATGGTGGTCTTGCTGATGAGGTCCTTCACCTCGTCGCGCAGCACAGCCTGATCGGTGAACGTGGACAAGCGCACGTTGCCATCGATCAGCGCGGCGGAAACACAGTAATACATGCTGAATTTTCCTTCCAAGCCGGTCCTCGGTTGTCGATAGATGAGCGGCTCCTGAGAGATTTCGCAGGCGCCGACGCGGACCTGCGCGATCTCGCGCACCGGATCGACCAGTCGACGCCTGAGGATGAGTGCCGCTTCTATGGCAGGGTGCGTGGCGGCGCAGGATGGAAACAACTTCAGCGCTACGCCGAAGTCCGTGACGATTTCGAGTGTCTCGCCCCACTGACCGAGTTCCGCTTCTCTGATGCCGCCGGTCGCGTTGAAAACGCGTGCGAACCCGAGTCGATGCGAGAGTGCCTCGGCCGAAGCCGTGAATCCCTCACGAGCGAGCAGGGCGGCCAGCACACCATTCCTCGCCGCATACCCCGCGTGGAGCGGTTTCGTCATCGTCCCGAAGTTGACCCGCAGGCCGCTCGACGCGGAGGCAGCAATACCCACCGCCATGCGCATCTGCTCCGCCGACAGCCGCAACAATCGACCGACCGCGACCGCCGAGGCAATCGAGCCGAAGGTCGATGTTGCATGCCAGCCATTCTTGTAGTGCTGCAGATTCAAAGCGCGTCCGAGACGTCCCAACACCTCCAGACCGACGACATAGGCGGTCACGAACTCCCTTCCGCTGGGTTTGGCTTCGCTCGCTGCCGCCAGCAGCGCGGGCACGAGCACCGTCGAAGGGTGCGAGTACGCGGGATGACTGCCGTCGTCATAGTCCAGCGCGTGCCCGAGGGAGCCATGGTAAAGCGCGGCGTCATGCAGGGAAGCCGTGCGCTTGGCGCCGATCAAGGCTGCGCCCCCTTTTTCACCCGGGCCACCCACTACGGCCAATAGCGGATTGGCGAGCGCGGTGTTGAACCCTGCGAGGATGCAGGCCACACAGTCGGTAATGGCATCTATGGCCAGTCTACGACCCCGCGCCGGAACATCGTCGTCCTTGAGCGAGAGCGCGAATTCATCGAGGGTTGCGTAAGTCACGAAGGTCTCCTTGGATAGGCAAGCCCTATGATCCTCGACGTGATGGCCTGATGTCTATGCATCCGTCGCTCTTCGAAGGGGCATTGATTCGCGAATGGCGATGGCCTGAGCCAACAAGGGAGCAACCACGCATGGCCATCGTGACTGCCAGGCCGAAGCGCAACCCTAGGGAGTCCATGCAAGCTCTGGCTAGGCGCGTCACCGTCGTCCACATAATGGACCATCGAGAAGACTTGAGGTACTCGAACGAGTGTGGACCGTTAATTGCTTCGTGTGTTGCCGCATGCTTGTACCCCGCACTGCACTGCGCTATACATCGACACCAGTGAGAAGCTCGATCCAACGCTCAGGCGACGTATTGAGCAGGGACGACATTTCTGATCACGGCAGGCGTCTCGTGCAATGCGCTTCCCGAATCGCGATTCACTCAAGTGCCCGATGACTGGCAGTGATTCGTCATGCATCACCTTTTTACAAGAGGGGCCACCATGTTCGGATGTCGCCTTGCTGCCGCTACCTTGATTGCCGGACTACTCGTCGCTGTTCCGCACCAAAGCCATTCCCAGCAGGACTATCCGAACCGGGTCGTCCGAATCGTTGTGCCCTACCCGCCCGGTGGGTCGGTGGATTTTCTTGCTCGTCTCATGGGCCCCAAATTCTCGGAAGCCCTCGGACGCCCATTCGTCGTCGAAAATCGCCCGGGCGGCAACACAATCATCGGCACCGAACTGGTTGCAAGGGCTGCACCCGACGGATACACGCTTCTGCTGGGGGCGACCGGACAGATCACGATTCCCCATCTCTATCGCAAGATCCCCTACGACTCGATCAACGATTTCGCGCCGATTGCCGGTCTCGCACGCAGCGAGTTTCTGCTACTTACACATCGCTCGTTGCCGGTCAATTCCGTTCAGGAACTGATCGCGTTGGCGAAGAGAAGACCCGGGGAACTGAACTACGCCACATCGAGCACCGGCGGGCCCACCCACTTGAGCGCCGTCCAGTTCGAGATGGCCGCCAAGATAAAGATGCAGCAGATCCCCTACAAAGGCGGTGGACCGGCGATGGCAGATCTGCTCGGCGGCCAAGTCCAACTCATCTTCTCCAATCCGGCTAGTTCAATAGCATTCGTTACGGCCGGACGCGTGAAGGCACTTGCCGTCACCGGCGAAAAGCGATTGGACACATTGCCCAATGTTCCCACTTTCAAGGAAAGCGGCGTGCCAGGGGTGACTACCATCAATTGGTATGCACTCTATGCGCCCGCCGCGACGCCAAGACCGATCATCGACACGCTGTCGCGGTCCACGCAGAAAATCACGGCGATGGCCGAAATCAAGGCAGCGCTCGGCAAGCAGGGGCTCGACAGCTTCGATGCGAATCCCGAAGAGCTGGATCGGGTTCGACGGGCCGATTTCGTCACGCTCGGCCAACTCATCAAGGCGGCCAACATCAAGCTGCAAGAATGACGGCGCGCAACCTTCGAGGGTCGTGAAGGCGACGCCCTAGGATCGACGCCGCTGACGGTCGCCACGGAGAAACGCGGCGCGAGATGGCGACGAAGCCGACTCAGTCCGAAGCGTCCGCGGGGCTCGCCGTGCAGCCAGTGAGCGGGCCGGAACAACTGCGAAACGCGACCGCGAACTCCAGGACGCAGCCCCAATCCACCCGTGCGAAGACAGAACTACGAAGGCGTGGCCCAAAGAAGTACCAGGCGGCCTCGAGTCCCCTTGGCTTCGAGGCGACGGTGCGCCTCGGCGGCTTGCTCCGCCGGGAAAGTCGCTGCAACGCGTAAGGTCACGGTGCCGTCCTCCACCTGCCGACGTAGCCCATCCAGCAGATCGGCTCGATGGTTGTAGTCACGCACAGACGTCTTGTGAAAGGTGATCCCGCGCTCGTTGCCACTCCAACCACGCACGGATGCGAACGCACCGCCGTCTCGTACGGCACCGACAGCGAGCCCGCTCTGGAACGATCCGTCGGCAAGTCCGTCGACTCCCGAGGGGACGATCTTGCGGATCTGCGCAGCGACGTCGTCTCCGCGTGGAACGACGATGTCGGCGCCCAGTGAACGGACGAGTGCGGCGTCAGCGCTCGAAGCATCGGCAATGACCTTCAACCCCTCTGCCTTGGCAAGCTGGACGACATAACCCCCGTAACAACCCGCCGCTCCTGTGACAGCGAGCGTCTGGCCGGGGCGCAACCCGAGTTGATCGAGCGATTGGCGGGCAGTCAGCCCGTTCATCGGCAAGGTCGCCGCTTCGATAGAGGTCACGTTGGCAGGCGCACGCACCACGGCGTCGGCAGGCAGAACGATGCTTTCGCGATAACCGCCGTGGCTGCCGATATTGACCACCATGGCCATGACCGGGTCGCCGATTGCCAGATCGGTTTCAGTGCCCGGCCCGATCTCGTCGATGACACCCGCCACGTCCATTCCGGGAATGTACGGCGGCGGTACGTTGCGTAAAGCCTCGGCTCGAGCGCCTTTGCGCAAGTAGGTATCCGTGGGGTTGACCGTCGAGGCTTGAACGCGAATGCGGACCTCGCCGGTTGCAGCATGCGTCTGCGGCAACTCGACCAGCCGCAAGACCTCGGGACCTCCGAACTCCAGCAATCCTACACCTCGCATGACGCTGCGCCTCTCTGTTGTGATTGGTCCATTGCATGCAGCATGACAGACCCGTGGTGGCACGGTTCGTTTGTGTCTGCGCGCCTGCGCCCGCGCATCCTCGGCTACTCGCGTGAGCCGCGCTGAAGCGGACAATATCGTGCGTCACGACTGGCTACGCTCGAAGCCAGCGCGCTGGCGTCTTTCGCATCATCGCACAGCCCGGGCTACGACTGGAGTCACGCACGACCATGGCGATCGACTTGTGGATCGGGATACGATTGCGATCTGAGGTCCCGTCCCTCCGGGATTCCTGGTGGTTTCACGAACCAGTACAAGCGCCGGCGTAGTGCAGGCCGTCGGGTTCGCCGACAGTGCGGGTAAACTCGACACGATGATTCTCTGGCTCCTTCGCGCCGCGCCTTGAGGTCGAATGGATCGAATTCGGATTTCACCTAGGCCGTTCGGCATTGCGGCGTCGCTGTCGGTCCAGTAACCATCCCCCGGCAAAGCCGAGGCGTCTCCTGTGTTTGGCTAGGCGCGGAACAGGCCCAGAGCATCCAGTCGCGTCCCGTCCGCGGCGAACTCCAGCTACACGCAGATGAGGGGACATTGCGATGGCGCTCAAGTCGGGAAGCGCAACCTGCGGCAGCCACTCACTCAGTGCGCGGCACCATCTCGTTCCTGTCGGTCTCTCACGCCCCGAGTGCTTTGCTGGCCAGACTGGCGGGTTGTTCAGGTAAATGGGATAGACAGGTTTCGCAGAGTTTAAGGGGCCTCGAACGGCTGCGTCAGACGCTCAGGTATCGACCATTCCTGGCCACGGTACGCGCTCGGCACGTCACCACATGACAGACTGACGGCAAAACTCTCGGATTCTACGATGGCCTGGTTTTGGTGCGAGGAGAGAACCGCCGCTACCAGCTAGAAGCAGACGCTGGTGATATCTGCAGTGCGACGGTCTGCTCCGAATCAAGTCTCCACTGGACTGCTGCGTGCGGAGACGAACGGACTGGTTTCACCGAGGCGCGCACGATGGTCCCATGTGAACCCCGAAAGAACTTCCCGTGGGTTCGTCCGAGTTCGTCCTGGAGACGACTTCGTATGCCTGCTGCTTGTGCCTGCTATGCCACCGTTGACAACGTGTTCGTCCAGCAACGCCGACAGCGCCACTGTGACACCGAGAGAGCGTCGGCAGCGCCTGTGTCCCACACGATCACTACCGCAGAGCGCGACTTGGTTCGCCAGGTCACCCTGGCGCCTGCGAGCCAAAGCACGCAATGCTGACGATCCCATCTTGGCAAGAGATCGACCCTGATTGCTCCTAACCGCATGCGCGCTGCCCAACTGATCGGTCGGAAGAGACGGCGCCCACGTGCCTCTGTTGACCGAGCGAGCGCCCATGGAGACCGTAATCGACGCACATTGCCAGAGCCGGTCGGAAAGCCTCCACCCCGAGACGGTATGAGGTGCATGCCAGGGCCCTGTCGCGGTTCGCGGTTCGTGCACGTGTTGATCTTTTTTCGGGTACGAAGTCCACGCCCTGATGTTCATACGGTTGCGCCAATGGCCCACGCATCGGTTGGCAAAGCCACCGGCGCCGTCGGCAAGCGTCCTGCTGCGGTGAGCTGCCTGGCCGAGTCCATCCAGACGCCGCATTGCCGATCCAGACCGAACAAGGCTGCGAAGGGGCGCAGCAGCACGAGACCGTAGGTCTACGTTTAGTCTCTTGGGCAATGAACAGAAGATGAATGCGCCATTCAGCGTGCATACAGGTTGGTTCTTCCACAATGCCTTCTAAACAGACAGCAGAAACCTCATGCCCATCGGAATCGCACTCGGAATTCGGCATCTTGCCACCAGACCTGGCATCAGCCGCCGGCAAGTCGCCCGATCTGGAGCCGCTTATCGACACGCTGCGATCCACCCCGGGGTCGGGTCGGACATGTGCGTACGCCTACCGCACTTGCACCGCGCACAGTTCGTATTGCGCTACACCGTTCTAAAGGAGACCCGATGAAACATCCTCCCTCTTTGCGCCACGGCCTGCTGGTTTTGCTGCTGGGCCTGGCCGTCCTTCCCGCATGGGCCGGTGACGAGTGCAACGCGCCGATGAATCGCTGGCAGACGCGTGAGGCTGTTCGCAAGATGGCAGCCGCGCAGGGCTGGCAGATCCAGCGACTGAAGATCGACGACGGCTGTTACGAGATTCGCGGTACGGATGCCCAAGGACACAGCTTCAAAGCCAAGATCGACCCGGAAACCCTGAAGGTACTGAAGATGAAGAAAGACGACCGCCCGCGTGTCCGGGAACGCGATCGTGTCGACGAAGGCGCCAGAGAACAGACTCGACCGTAGAAACCGGACTGCGTCACCACGCCATCGCCTTTGTCTCCCGCTGGAACCGCACTTCGCGGTCCGTTCGAGCAACCAACCTTCCATCCCACAGGAGCACGACCATGTCCAAACCTCTTTTGACCATCTTGGCTACCGCTTGCGCGCTGACCCTTCCCGCCCTGGCGCACGGCCGTCCGGTCACGCTGACCGCCCAGCTCAAGAACTACGGCGGCGACGGCGCCTACCTGGCGGCGTATCTGACTAATGCCCAAGGTGCCTATGTGCGTACGCTATGGGTAGCCGGTGGCAAGGCCAAGTACCACAAGCACTTGTCCGACTGGAGTCGCCTTTCGGCTGGTGACGCCAAGCGCCTTGACGGCGTCACCGGCGCCAGCGTCGGCGCGGGGCGCTCGCTCAAGGTCACCGCCGATCTCGCGGATGCTCTGATTGACGCGGGCTACGAAATCCGCATCGACGCTGCTGCGGAGAACATGCGCGACAGCCCGTCGGAGGTCCGCATACCGCTGTCCACCGCCAATGTCGGCAAGCCACATGTCGGCAAGCAGTACATCCAGTCGGTGACCTTCCAACTCCAGTAGCGAGACTCGCATGAGTTGGAAAGCAATCCACCTCTGGCTGGGCCTGACTGCTGGCACCTTGGCCGCAGTGCTGGGCGTCACCGGCGCCATCTTGGCGATCGATCCCGTGCAGCAGGCATGGCAGGCATCCGCCGCAGAAGGCGATTTGCCCGTGGCCACGCTCGTGGAGCGCGTGACGCGGACCGTCTCAGGGGCGGAAGAAATTCGCCACCTGCCCTCCGGTGCCATCGTGGTGTTCAGCTTTGCGGGCGACCAGGCGCAGGCGTCTTACGTGGACCCGGCCGACGGTCGGGTCCTGGGTAGGTGGCAACCCTCGGCGCTGCCGCGCTGGGTGAAGAACCTGCACCGCTCGCTGCTGTTGGGCGACGCCGGACGCTGGGGTGCAGCAGGCACTGCGCTGGCCATGGCCTTGGTGTGCATCTCTGCAGTGTTTCTGCTCCTGCGGCGCATGGGCGGCTGGCGGCACGGGTGCGCGGCTCGCTGGCGCAGCGCATCCACGTGGTCGCGGGACGTGTCGTGCTCGCAGTCTTGTTCCTGACGTCGCTCACGGCGCTGACCATGAGCGCCTCGACACTGGGCCTCGTGGCATTGGAACCCACGACCGAGCCTGAGTTGCTCTCTGTGGTCACCGGCAAGCCTGACTTGCCCGGGGCGCAGTTTCCCACCCTGCAAAGCCTTCCTGTGCAGCAATTGCGCAAGCTGAACTTCGCCAGCACCAGCGACCCCGAGGATACCTGGAAAGTTGCCACTGCTCAGGGTCAAGGTTGGATCGACCGGTACTCGGGGCAGATGCTGGGCTGGCAGGAGGCAACCGTCGCGCAACGCGTTTACGACTGGGCAGTGGTGCTCCACACGGGCAAAGCAGCTTGGCCCTGGGCGATGGTGCTCGGGCTCGTCGGCGCCAGTGTGCTGCTGTTCTGGCTGTCGGGCGTCGTCATTTGGTGGCAAGCACGTCGGGAGGCACCCCGGATCAAGGGCAACACCCCGCTGTCACAGTCCGACGTGCTCATCTTCGTTGCCAGCGAAGGGGGCAGCACATGGGGCTTTGCACAAGCACTGCAAGACGCGCTAGGCCAAGGCGGCCACCGTGTACACACCAGCACGCTGGAGAACTTTCGAACCACAGCCGCCACGCGGCAGGTGTTTGTCCTGGCAGCGACCTATGGGGAAGGCCAGGCCCCGGGACACGCCAGCCACGCCCGGGAGCACATCGCCAAGCTCAACGCCAGCGCTGTCCCGGTGACGGTGCTGGGATTTGGCGACCGGCAGTTCCCCGCCTTCTGCGCCTTTGCCGAGATGTTAGATCAGACGTTGCGCACACAAGGTTGGCCCGCGTTGCTGCCGCTCGAGTGCATCCACCAGCAATCAGGACAGCAGTTCTCGCGCTGGGGCGTTGCCCTCGCACAGGCGCTCGGCGAACCCCTGGTCCTGGAGCATGTGCCGCGCGTGCCACCCACCACGGCGCTCGCGCTCCTGTCGCGTCAGGACTACCCTGGTGCCGACGGTCAGGCCACCGCGATCCTGCGCTTTGCGTGGCCTGCACAGAAACTGGGCGCACGCCTGCGCGGGCACGGCTTGGCGCGGTTTGCGGCAGGCGATCTCGTGGGCATCGTGCCGCCGGGTTCGGCCGTGCCGCGCTACTACTCTCTGGCGTCGGGCTGGGAAGACGGGTTTCTGGAAATCTGCGTGCGTCGAATGTCCGGTGGCCTGTGTTCTACGCACCTGTTGGGTCTGCAACCGGGGGACTCGGCTGCGGCATTCATCCGGCCCAACCCCGGTTTTGCATTGTCGCGAGCCCGCCAGCCTGTACTCCTGATTGGGGCGGGCACGGGCGTGGCACCGCTGGCTGGCTTCATCCGCCGCAACGACAGACGGCGCCCCATGCACCTGTACTTTGGTGGGCGCGACCCGGCCCGAGATTTCTACTTTCGTCCCGAAATTCAGCGCTGGCTCGCCGAAGGGCGCTTGGCGACTTTGCAGACTGCTTTCTCCCGCGTTCCCAACGGCGGCGGCTACGTGCAGGACGCCCTGCGCCGCGACGCCGAGCACCTGCGTGCCTGGGTGACGCAAGGCGCCATCGTGCGCGTCTGCGGCAGCGGCGCCATGGCGCAGGGCGTGGCCGAAACGCTGGACAGGGTGCTGGCACCACTGCAGTTGAGCGTATCGAAGCTGAAAGCAAAGGAGCGCTATGCCGAAGATGTCTTCTGAACCCGCTGCACCTTACCAACGCACCACTCTTCACGGCCCAACCATGGGCACGCGCTGGTCGGCCACTATCGACGCCGACGACACCCTGGAGTTGACAGCCTTGCACCAGGACCTCGCCGCTGCGGTGAAGCAGGTCGACGAGCAGATGTCGCCCTGGAAACCGAACAGCGACCTCATGCGGCTGAACCGCGCGCCCATGGACGCCTGGGTGGACTTGCCCGCTGCAATGCTGGAGGTACTGGTGTATGCGCTCGATGTCCACCGACTGAGCGCCGGTGCATTCGATCCCTGCGTCGGGACGCTGGTCGATGCCTGGGGTTTCGGCGCAGTACGCGATGCACCGGACGCCCAAGCGATCCGCGCCGCACGCCAGTCCACGCCACTCACTGCGCACGGGCGCCTGGAGTTGGATAGGCCGCGAGGCCGCATCCGCAAGCGTGTGCCCTTGCAACTCGACCTGTGCGGGATTGCCAAGGGCTACGCGGTAGACCGCATGGCCCGCGTCCTGCAACACCACGGTGTGCGGCGTGCGCTGGCAGCGCTCGACGGTGAGTTGCGCGCCGTTGGCCGCCAGGCCAGCGGCATACCCTGGGCTGTAGGACTCGAGCGCCCCGAGGCGGGGTGCCGCGCGGTGCACGGGGTCATCGAATTGCAGGATCTGGCCGTGGCCACCTCGGGCGACTACCGACGCTATCTGGAAGTAGGCGATGCGCGCATCGCACACACCATGGACCCACGCCGCTGCGCGCCGGTGAACAACACCGTGGCATCGGTCACCGTGCTGGCGCCTACCTGCATGCAGGCGGACGCCTGGGCCACCGCCTTGCTGGTGGCAGGCTCCGACGAAGGTCTGGCCATTGCACAACGCATGGGGTTCGATGTGCTATTCCTGCTTCGCCGCGCGGAAGGTTTGGTCGAGGTGGGGCTGGGTCGGTTCGGCGAATCCGACGCGCCAACGCCCTACATGCCAAACGACTCGAAGCAGCCCAGTTGCGTAGCGACGACAACACGGGGTTTCTGAGGATCCCGGGGATGGCACCGCCCGTCCGTCATAACCCGCGGCACTTTCGCACGGGCGGTGGACATGCCGGGATTCGAAGTGATGATCACCGGTGACTACCCAGCCGCGGCCCGCGCCATTGCTCGCCAGGCCGGGCTTTCCGTACGCGATGGCGACGTGCTGTCGGGCGACGAGATCGCTACGCGGAGCGACGAGGCACTGCGGGCGCGGATGGCCTCCGTCAGCCTCTGCGCCCGCATCGCCCTCGAGCGGAAACTGCGGATCCTACAGGCGCACAAAGCCCGCGGCGACATCGTCGCCATGACGGGTGGCGGCGTGAACGACGCTCCAGCGTTGCGCGCGCCCATGTAGGCGTGGCCATGGGCAGTCACGGCACGGACGTGGCTCGCGAATCGGCCCAGCGGCACGAGTCTGTGCGGTCACGCGAACCAACGTCGCGGTACGATCGCATGGTCTTCACAATGGGAGCGGACGAACGGTTCGACTGCAGTTGTCCGTTTCCCGATGGGCGTTCCATGGGCTCTTCGCTGGCGAACGAGCGCGCGTGAGGTTGGCCTGAGGAGCCGCACTAGCGGGTATCGGCGGGGCCCGTCGTCGGGCGAATACCGGTCGTTACACGCAGTGATCCCTGTCCGTCGGCATCGATCCAGCACTAGACGGTGACCCGGCGGCAGTTCGATGACCACCGTCGAACATCGCTTGCGACGCACACGCTTGCTCCGAATCACAAGCAACAATCGCCACCGAGAACACAATCGATCAGGCGGCACGCGCTCCCACCGCACGGATCTGTGCCATGATCTTGCGGTCGATGACGATTCCCTGCTCCTGCCGCCGACTTCGTTCGCGCCGCGCCCGCTCGAAAGGAATTCGGATATCGTCGACACCCGGCTGCTTTCTCGAGCATTTGATCTCGTCGACCAACCCTGCCAACTGGTCTTGAAACGACTGCATGGGCCCCATGATCGCGGGATCGATCGCCAAAAAGAAGAACCCATAGTCGCGAACCGTGCCACGAGCAAGTGCCGCGCCGGCGAGCAAGCCGAGCGCTTGAACCGACAATGAGAGACCGAAGCCCTTGTGTCCGGCAAACGGTGCGACCCCGCCTTTGAGCGCCTCCTTCGGGTCGCAAGTGGGCCGACCGTGCGCGTCGAACGCAACGCCAGCGGGGAGAACCTCGCCCAGAAGGGCATGCACGGAGAGTTCTCCACCCATGATCGCGGCAGTTCCCGCGTCGAAAATGACTGGGCCTGATCGCGACGGGAATCCGAAACAGATCGGGTTGGTCCCAAGGATCGGCTCCGCACTGCCGGGAGGAATCACCTTGGGCTGGGCGCTCGAAGCATGAATCGCGATCAATCCTGCGTTAACGATTTTCTCAACGTAGTAAGCTGCACGTCCGCTGTAGTAGCTGTTGTAAACGCCCACGGCGGAAAGGCCGCAGAACTTGGCCTTGTCGATCGCGACCATCGCACCGCGATAAGCGGCGAGATAGCCCACATTGTTTCCGCCGTCGATGAGACTCGAAGCAGGCGTCTCGAACACAGCCTGGATTCTTTGGCGCGGCTCCTTCGCCTTGGAGTTGCTGGCGATCGCGAGAATCCGTGGTAGTCCGGCAAACGCATACCCGCACAACGCGCTATCCACCAAGTGATCTGTAACGATTCGCGCGTCGTCGGGCTCGTATCCCAGTCGATCGAGGGCATCCATACAAACGGCAACTGCCTCCGCAACGGTTAGCCGTTCGCAGTTCGGCGAATCGAGGTCCAGCATCGATGAGTCATTTGACACGATGTTCATCCCCAGTAATTGACCAAGCACCCCGACACCGAAATGCATCCGACTGCCTCCGCCTGGCTAGTTGCAGCCGCGCCAGGCGCCCACCGTTCGTCATGAACCCGCTTGATTGCAGACGTGTCCCGAACGTGGACAGTCGCGATCGATTCCGCGGAACCGAACGCGCCGCCCCCTCCCCGTCTTCACTCCCCTTTGATGTTCGCCTCACGAATCAGCTTCTCGAACTTCGACAGTTCAGCGCGCAGTATCGCGGCCGTTTGATCCGAGTCGTTGTAAAACGGATCAAAGCCCTGCGTGGCGAGCTTCTCGCGAGTACCCGGCATCGCCACGAGGCGGCCGATCTCGGCAGAGAGTTTCGCGACCAGTGCTTTCGGTGTGCCCACTGGCGCGCCAACGCCATGCCATGTCTTCATCGATATGCCCGGAATGCCTGCTTCGGAAAATGTCGGGATCTGTGGCAGCGACTCTAGGCGCGATTCGCCGGTGACCGCAATGGCACGCAACCGGCCGGCCTTGACCGCCGACAGGACGTTCGTCGGAACGGCGAGCATGTACTGTACCTGACCGCCCATCAAGTCGGCGATGGCGGGCCCGGCGCCCTTGTAGGGAATCTGTCGGGTTTCGATCTTCGCAACGCTGTTCAGCAGTCGGGCCGCGAAGTGCGTCGATCCGCCCATGCTCGAGGTTGCAAAGTCGAGACCGCCGGGGCGCGATCTTGCGAGCGCCACGAACTCCTGCAACGTCTTCACGGGTACGCTAGGATGCACGACGAGCAGGTTCTCCACCGCTGCGATCGATGCTATCGGTATAATGTCGCGCATACCGTAGGGCGGCTTGAGCAAAAGGTGGTTCGAAGCGTTGCCCGGGCCGATGTACCCGATGGTGTACCCATCGGGCTTCGCGCGTACCAGCAACTGCGTGCCGATCATCGTGTTGGCGCCGGGACGATTGTCGATCACTGCCTGCTGTCCCCAGACGTCGGCGAAGTGCTGTCCCACGAGGCGAGCGGTGAAGCTCGTACTGCCTCCTGCGGGATAGGGTACGATGTATCGAATCGGCCGTTCGGGATACTCCACCTGGGAGATGGCTTCGCCGACATGGAGGACGGCGATCACTGTCGAAGCCGCGATCGCGCGAAAGCCGATGCTCTTCATTTCGATTCTCCTCCGATAGAGCGTATCTGATTCCAAACACAGCTCAGTCCGGTGCCAGCCGGACGAGCTACAGATTACTGTTCTAGCGACGACGTATGGCGTAGGAGCAAGACAGCCACAGACTCCCACACCAAGTCTGTCCAGACCACGCGCCAAGGCGGGTGTTGTAGCTTAATGCCCGGCCACAACGAATTGCGGTCGTCCGCCGTACTGGCCGCATTCCCTAGCTTCACGCATCCCATTTACATGCCGCCTTCGACGTTGCGAGCGAATGCTCATGATCCAACTCCCGGTACCGGTTTCTCGATCATGCTGCAAAACAATGTCGGGGTTCCGACTTCAGGACCCTTATCCATCCCGTCCCTAGACAACCTAGTATGCCGGAATTCATCGCCTCCGTGCTGGCTGATGAGCTGCGGCAGGCATGGTGTTCCACGCCATACATCGCGTCGCACAGGTAAGCTGGTGATCGCCATCACGCTCCCGCAGGCCAGTAGCCTAGTGGCCCACCGACCACACTGGTCGAGCCCCTGCCACGCTTCAAGGGGTACGCCCGCCTGACCAGAGGCACATGCGAATGCAGCTCCGGCCCGCAAATCAGCACCAACCGTTGTTCTGCCCCTACTTGTTGATTGCCGCCTCGCCTATCCGCGCTCTACGATATCAGCATGCCCCACGCTCGATTCCTGACAGACCCGTATCTTGGAGGCGGCACAGAGATCCCACCATAGCCGGATCCTCTGCCATTGATCATCACGCGCATGGCGATCAATCGGTACTCCGTCGAATGCCAAGCCCTGCTCCGCTCCTGCTTGGCGGTCGTCGCCTCCGAAGAAGTCATGGACGAGTCCGATATCTGCCCGTAGGCAACGATGCGCGAGGCCTCTTGAATGCATTTGCGAGCCGCCGGCCCACCCGAAGTATCGCAAGGATGGGTTCGCGATGCTGTCTGCCGATCTCGGGAAGATGCAGCAACCACGCGTCACGTAAGGCTCGCCGCCAATTACTCAACCGATCCCCGATCTGGGAGCTCGTCATCAACTCATGCGAATCGCGCCCTCCAAGCGCAGCCGCTGATACACAGTCGACATAGCGACGAGGCCCTGTGAGGACCCTTTCGGATGTACCGAACCGGCCTCGAGGCACACCCACGTGAGAACAAACGCGTCACCGGCTTCGACGGCTCTCCGAGTCTTTCCCGCTATGCAATACACAGCCCCCGTCACTGTGGCCGTGCGACTTCCCACTGCTGTCGGACAGATTCCGATGGAGAGCGCCACGCCTGAATGCGGAACTGAATCGGCATTCTATGGCTCCATGCTTATGCGGCAGCCCAGGTGAAAAAATACACTTGCAGGCTGAACCGCGCGAGCTCGTTTACGCCGTATGCGTGCCGCCATCGCCCGAGCATAGGGCGCCACCTCGTAGAGTAGCGCGCGCTGTACATCGGTGAGTTCAACGCCGGCTTGACTCAGACGTTGATCCACGAATTGGCGAGTCTCCGCATCCACTTCTGTGCCGGATAGCGCGGGCGGCGGGATCACCGGCACCGGCAGTCCTCCGGATTCCAGGCGCGGCCGCTCAGCCCGCCACTGCGCAGCCGTTTCGTAGGCATGCCCCACCGCAAGCACTTTCGCATCATCGAAGGGGCGGCCGACGATCTGCATCGCCAGCGGCAAACCCTCTGTGCTGAAGCCGTTGCAGACAACGAGGCTAGGGCCACCGGTCACGCTGAACGCGGTATGAATGTTGGGTGCCATCCAGGATCTGAGGGTCGATATTCTGTCGAACCGGGCGGCCGGACCGGAACTGACGGTGACAAGGACGTCGTACCGCGCGTAGAGTTCTTCCATCTCGAGCAGGATTTCACGACGTTGGCGCTGAGCCTGCACATAGTCGGTCGCGGAGATTAGACACCCGGCCAAGGTCCCCGCAAGGAACTGAAGCCCGAACTCCCCTGGGCGCTCCATCAGATCCTTCTGATGAATCGCGAATAGTTCAGTCTCCGCTATGGTCATCTTCACGTCGGTGTATTCCTGAAGCGGTCGCATGCGCACCACCTCCAGGCGCGCACCCAGCCCCTTCAAGACACCCAGCGCACGCTCCATCGCGGCGGAAACTTCATCGGACACTTTCAGGTCTTCTTCCCAAAAATGGCGGATGACACCGACACGCATGCCGCGCACGTCGATACGGTTCAGCGCTGCACGATAGTCCGGGACATCGCATTTCACGCTGCCCGCATCGCGAGAATCGTATTCGGCGACTGCGCCCAGCACGATCGCACAATCTTCGACGGTCCAGGTGAGCGGACCACAGTGATCGAATGTGAACGAGTTCGGAATCACGCCGTGACGGCTGACCAGACCGGATGTCGGCTTGAGACCGACGACGCCGCAACACGCAGCAGGGTTACGCACCGATCCGCCCGTATCCGTGCCCATCGCGACCGGAACGAATCCCGCCGCTACAGCGGCACCCGCCCCAGTGCTCGACCCTCCGGTGAAGTATTCCTGGTTCCACGGATTGCGTGCCGGCGGCCAAGGCGCATCGAAAGAAGGTCCGCCGTGAGCGAACTCATTGGTGGCGAGTTTGCCCATCATTACCCCGCCAGCCTGGGCGAGTCGAGCCATCACAGCGGAATCTTCGCCTGGGACGTCGTGCATGCTCACGCGTGAATGTCCCGTCGTCAGGATCCCGGCGGTTTCATAGATGTCTTTGAGCGCGAACGGGATGCCATGCATGGCCCCTCTTCGGCCCCCACTCATGATCTCCCGCTCAGCGCGCTGCGCATCGGCGCGCGCACGCTCCTCCGTCAGTGTAATGAAGGCACTGATCTGGCCATCGAGCGCCTTGATCCGCGACAGCTTTGCCTCGACCAGTTCGACCGGCGAGAGCATGCGGCGCTCGAACAGATCCGATGCCTGCGCGATAGTGATGAAATCGAGTTCAGTGTTGTCAGTAGTCATGGGGAGAGATCTCCGCTCACCTTCACGGTTTAGTGTTCGCCGACGCTCGTCGAGCGCTCAGCCTCGTCTGATATCATGAACGATACACGCGCGTGCTACCTTGTCTCCGATGGTCCTGTCTCCGATGGTCTCGCCACCGGGACCTTGTCGATCGAGGGGTCTCAACAATGCAAAGCTGCCAGCCCAAGCCGTCATCTGTCGCCCTCCTTGCCACGTTCCTGGCCATGGCGTCGTCAGTCGTCTGTGCTCAGCCTTATCCCACCAAGCCCGTTCGCCTGATCGTGCCCTTTCCGCCAGGATCCGGTGTGGACGTGTTGTCGAGAGTGATCGCACCTGCTCTGGGCGAACAGCTTGGACAGCAGGTCGTCGCCGACAACCGTGGCGGCGCCAGCGGCCTCATCGGTGCGGAACTCGCGACCAAGGCGCCTGCCGACGGCTACACCTTGCTCATGGCTACCGCCAGCATGCTGACGGTTTCGCCCGTGCTGCGCAAGGTGCCTTACTCGGTCACGAAAGACTTCACCTACATCACCCAACTCGGCACGACGTACAGCCTGCTGGTCGTCCATCCCAGCATGCCGGCCACCAGCGTGAAGCAGCTGATCGCTTTGGCCAAAGCCAAACCTGACGTGATCACCTACGCTTCCACCGGCATCGCGACACCTCCGCACATGGCAGGCGAACTGTTCAAGCTGCGCGCTGGCGTAAAGATCGTACACGTTCCGTACAAGGGAAGCGGCCCGGCCATTACAGACCTGCTCGGCGGACACGTCGACATGTTCTTCATCAACATGCAATCGGCCATGTCGTATGTAAACAGCAAGCGGGTGCGCCCGCTTGCCGTGACCAGTACGCGCAGGCACGAACTCGTGCCCGAAGTACCGACCATGCTGGAATCCGGATTCAAGGACTTCGTGGCCGGCAACACTTGGTACGGATTGCTCACTCCGGCGGGAGTGCCGCGCGAGGTCACCGGACGGCTGCATACGGACATGGTCAAGGTTCTGAATCAGCCAGACATTCGCAAGAAGCTCGCCGCGATCGGCGCCACCGTCGTAGCGAACTCGCCCGAAGAATTCGCCGCAAACGTTCAAAACGAGCTTAATACGTGGGTGAAGATCATCCGGGAAACCGGCATCAAGGCGGAATGATCCGCGCTGTCGCTCGCCCATGATGGAGCCTTCCACGCCTAGCCTGACTCTGGCCGAGACGGCCCAACTGCTGCGATCTCGAGCGCTTTCACCGGTCGAACTGGCCAGGACGCTGATCGAGCGCATCGAGCGCTACGACCGCAACATCGGTGCCGTCACCACACTGACGGCTGAGTTGTGCCTGGAGCAGGCCCGTGCGGCCGAGGCCGATATCGCTGCCGGACGCTGGCGGGGCCCGCTGCACGGCGTGCCCTTCTTGCTCAAGGACATCATCGAAACTCGTGGCATACGCACAGGCGCCGGATCCCGAATCTGCGACGACTACATTCCGAGTCGAGACGCGGAAGTCGCACGACGCCTGTATGCGGCAGGGGCCGTACTGCTCGGCAAAGCCACCACCCACGAGTTCGCGCATGGCGGGCCATCCTTCGACCTGCCCTGGCCGCCGGCGCGCAACCCTTGGAACACGAACCATTTTTCTGGCGGTTCCTCGAGCGGGTCGGCCGCCGCGGTTGCCGCCGGATTCGTGCCCCTCTCGCTCGGCACGGACACGGGCGGATCCATCCGCATCCCAGCAGCAATGTGCGGGGTAGTCGGGTTCAAGCCGACCTACGGTCTAGTCAGCCGACGGGGAATCATTCCAAACTCCTACAGCCTGGATACCTGTGGACCGATCACGTGGACGGTCGAAGATGCGGCTTTGGTCCTGCAGGCGATAGCCGGTCACGACACCGGCTGCCCCAGCAGCATCGACGCTCCAGTTCCGGACTACGCGCGTGGGTTGTCGGGCGGGATCGCGGGCTTGCGTGTTGGCGTGTTGCGCCATTTCTGGGAGGAAGACCACATCGCCTCGGCGCCCGTGGCGTCGGCGATGGAAGCTGCGCTCGACGTGCTACGAGACCTGGGTGCGAAGCTAGAGCCCGCGCGCATGCGCCCCATACAGCAGTATTCCGACGTCAAGATCATCATCTCCGAGTCGGAGTTGCTGTCGATACACCAGCAGGACTTCATTGATCGTCCGCAGGCTTTCGGCCGGATCTTCGCCGGGCGCGTACTGGGCGCCTGCCTGTTTGGTGCGGGCGACTATGTCAACGCTCAGCGTGAACGGCGATTGATGGCCGCAGAGGCGCAGCGCCTGTTCGACCGGTACGACGTGCTGGTGACCGTTGGACCTGGACCGGCGCCCCGCTTGGCCAACCATAACCCGCTGGCCGAAAAGTGGGCGAAGCCCAGTCTCACTGCACCCTTCAACGTCACCGGCCAGCCGGCCATCGCCGTATGCACGGGGTTCTCGACGGACGGCATGCCGCTATCGATGCAGATTGCCGGGCGATGTTTCGACGACGCGACCGTGTTGCGCGTTGCGCACGCCTACGAACAGGCCACTGCCGCGCGCGCGCGGCGACCGCGGCTCGTGGCAGAGCCCGTCGAACACGATGCACCGCCCCAACCACCCGCGGTGCCTGCGATTTCGGCATTGGATGAAGATGCGATCGCTGATGCGCGACGGGCCGCGGCCCGTGCAGGGCTTACGCTGCCGGACGACATGATCGTGCAGGTGGC
>LNFM01002184.1_pt1 | contig 70824 bp, 57 predicted proteins | sample 596031 | NCBI WGS metagenome assembly LNFM01 (sample SAMN04254537, study PRJNA301005) | activated carbon metagenome | isolation source: dual media filters at the Ann Arbor, Michigan drinking water treatment plant | place: USA: Ann Arbor
GCAAGCTCAAGGCCGACATCAACGTCGTGCCCTACATCGACGTGATGCTGGTGCTGCTGATCATCTTCATGGTCACCGCGCCGCTGCTCAGCCTCGGCGTCGACGTCGAGCTGCCGCAGGCGCGCGCCAAGCCGATCGAGCAGCAGAAGGAGCCGGTGATCGTCTCGGTCACCGCCGAGGGCGCCTACGCGCTCAAGCTCGAGGGCGGCGCCAACGAGCCGATCGACGCCACCGAGCTGCAGGCCAAGGTCGCGGCCTTCGTGCGCGCCAACCCGGAGGTGCCGGTGTTCGTCGCCGGCGCCCGCGACGCCGATTACTCCACCGTCTTCGACACCATGGTGCTGCTGCAGCAGGCCGGCGTGCCGCGCGTGGGCCTGATGGGGCAGCCGCCGGAAAATGCACGCTGACGTCCTCCGCCTCAACAAGGACTACGACGACACCCTGGTGTCCGTCGGCATGGCCATTGCCATGCACGTCGGCCTGGTGGTGCTGCTGCTCGTGGCCGGCTGGTGGCAGCCCGCGCCGCAGGTGATCTCGGTGGCCGGGCCGGTGGTCGAGGCCTCGCTGGTCGTCTCACCGTCCGACGTGGTGGCCGCCCGGCAGAGCGCCGCCGAGGCGCCCAAGCCCGAACCCACCCCGCCGCCCCCGGTGGAAGCCGCGCCGCCGCCGCAGCCGCTGCCCGCGCCGCAGCCCCAGGACGCGCCCGACGAGCTCCAGCCGACGCCGCAGGAGCGCATTCCCGAGCCCTCGCCGGTCGAGCAGGACGCGGTGGCCCGCCTCGCGCTCGAGCGCGAGCAGGCCAAGGAGCGCGAGGAGCAGGAGGCCAAGCGCCGGCAGGAACAGATCGACCTCACCGAGCGCGAGCGCAAGCAGGAAGAGGCCGAGCGCCGCCAGCGCCTGCGCGAGCAGCAGCTGGCCCAGCTGGCCGAGATCCGCAAGCAGCGCGAGGAAGCGGAGCGCCGCACCAAGATGGAAGAGCAGCGCCTGCGCCAGCTCGCCGACCGGGAGGCCGCGCCCGCGCCCGCCCCGGCGCCGGCCCAGCCCGCCGGCGGCAACAACGGCGTCGACACCGACCTGGCCGCGCGCTACGCGCTGGCGATGCTGCAGACCGCCGAGATGAACTGGAACCGCTCGCTGGCGCCGGAAAGCACGGCCTGCAAGGTGCGCTTCACCCAGATCCCGGGCGGCGAAGTGATCGACATCAGCTTCCTGTCCTGCCCCTTCGACGCCCAGGCGCGGGAGTCGGTGGAACGCGCCCTGCGCCGCTCGCCGATGCCCTACGCCGGCTTCGAACCCGTGTTCCGACGCCAGATCGACCTGACTTTCTGCTACCCCCAAGAGGCCTGCCCACGATGAGACGCTTACTGACTTTCCTGGCGTTCGCGCTGCTGCTGCCCTTCGGCTCGGCCCAGGCCCAGGGCCTGGACATCGGCATGGTGCAGGGCCGCGACGGCGCCCTGCCCATCACGATCGTGCCCATGCCGTACCTCGGCACCAGCGTGGCGCCCGATACCGACATCGCCGCGGTCATCCGCGCCGACCTCAACCGCTCCGGCCAGTTCAACGCGCTGTCCGAGCAGGACGTGATCGAGAAGCCGATCCGCGGCAGCGAGATCAAGTTCCCGACCTGGCGCGTGCTCAAGCAGGACTTCATCGTGGTTGGCCGCGTGCTGGACAACGCCGACGGCGGCTACCGGGTCGAGTACGAGCTGTACGACGTGGCCAAGCAGGAGCGCATGCTCGGCCTGGCCGTCGGCGGCCGCGCCCGCGGCATGCGCGACGTGGCGCACCAGATCGCCGACCAGGTGTACGAGAAGATCCTCGGCGTCCGCGGCGCCTTCTGGACCCGCATCGCCTACGTCACCGCCAACGGCCTGGGCGGCAACACCCAGTACGCCCTGATGATCGCCGATTCCGACGGCTTCAACCCGCAGACGGTGGTGAAGTCGCGCGAGCCGCTGCTGTCCCCGGCCTGGAGCCCGGACGGCCGCAAGCTGGCCTATGTCAGCTTCGAGCGCGGCAATTCGACCATCTACGTGCAGGAAATCACCACCGGCGCCCGCGAGGTGCTGGCCAGCTTCAAGGGCATCAACGGCGCCCCGTCCTTCTCCCCGGACGGCCGCCGCCTGGCCCTGACCCTGTCCCGGACCGGCAACCCCGAGATCTACGTGATGGACCTGGCCACCAAGCAGCTGACCCAGGTCACCCGCCACTACGGCATCGATACCGAGGCGGTCTGGTCGGCCGACGGCCAGTCCCTGGTCTTCACCTCGGACCGGGCCGGCAAGCCCCAGCTCTACCAGGTGCCCGCCTCGGGCGGTGACGCGACCCGCCTCAGCTTCCAGGGCGATTCCAACGCAAAGGCGAGTATTTCCTTTGACGGCAAGAAGATAGCTATGGCGCAGGGCACCGGAAACGTTTATCGTATTGCCGTTCTTGACCGCAGTTTTGGCGGGGCAGGGCGTTGGCAGACGCTGTCGCCGGGCAACCTGGACGAGTCGCCCAGCTTCGCCCCGAATGCCAGCATGCTGCTTTATGCAACCAAGGAAGGTAGGCGCGGAGTGCTGTTCGCAGTGTCTGCGGATGGCAGTGTGCGACAGCGTTTGGTGTTGGCCGATGGTGACGTCCGGGAGCCCGCCTGGTCACCGTTCAGGCAGAGATAAGCAAGGACGGGCCGAAAATATATCCAGCTACAACCCCTGCATCCGAATAATAAGAGGCTTCCCCAATGAACATGACCACCCGCGTGCTGCTCGCCGCTTCCATCACCCTGGCTCTGGCTGCCTGCACCAAGAAGACCAAGCCGGTCGAAGAAACCGTCGACACGACCCCGACCGTGACCCAGCCGGTTTCCGACGGCCGCTACACCCCGGCCGACCTGGACACCGATTCCTGCCTGCGCCAGCGCACCGTGTACTTCGACTTCGACCAGGACACCCTGCGTCCGGAGTTCCAGGCCATCATGGCCTGCCACGCCAAGTACCTGAACGACCGTCCGGAGTCGCGCATCACCCTCGAGGGCAATGCCGACGAGCGCGGTACCCGCGAGTACAACCTGGGCCTCGGCGAGCGCCGCGGCAACGCCGTCTCCGGCGCCCTGCAGGGTGCGGGTGGTTCGGCCGGCCAGCTCACCGTCGTGTCCTACGGCGAAGAGCGTCCGACCTGCGGCGAGTCCAACGAGTCCTGCTGGCAGCAGAACCGTCGCGTCGAAATCGTCTACACCGCCAAGTAAGCGATGGGACGCCAGCGCATCCTTTGCGTTGTGACCGTGGTGGCGGCCCTCGTGGCCGCCACCCCGGCCGCTGCCCAGCGACTGAGCCTCGGCGAGCGCGTCACGCTGCTCGAGAACAAGGCCAACGTCGAGAACCAGGCGGCAGTGCAGGGCAACATCGAAGCGCAGAACCGGATCGTGCAGCTGCAGTCCGAAGTGCAGTCGCTGCGCAACCAGCTCGAGACACTGCAGAACGAAATCGCGCAGCTGAAGCAGACCAACCGCCAGCAGTACCTCGACCTCGACGGCCGCCTCGCGCGCCTGGAAGGCGGTGCCGCCCCGGCCACCCCCGCGTCACCCCAGAATCCCGCCGCCGCGCCCGCCGCGCCGGCTGCCACCCCCGCGAATGCGCCGGCCGCTGCCGCGCAGGCTCCTTCCACTGCCCCGGCTGCCGCCGACCCTGCCGCCGAGGAAGCCGCCTACCAGGCCGCGCTCGATGCCCTGGTCGAGCGCTTCGAGGCCGATGAATCCGCCCGCCTCTTCCAGCGCTTCCTGCGCGACTACCCCGCCAGCGCGCTGGTGCCCAACGCCTACTACTGGCTGGGCGAAAGCTACTACGTCACCCAGAACTACGAACTCGCGCTGGAAGCCTTCCAGACCCTGCTGTCGCAGCACGCGGGTTCGCGCAAGGAAGCCGACGCCCTGCTGAAGCTGGGCTACTGCCAGATCGCCCTGGGCCAGCGCGCCGCGGGCGAGGAGTCGCTGCGCCAGGTGTCCGTGCGCTTCGCCGGTACCGACGCCGCGGGCAAGGCCGAAAGCCGCCTGCGCACGCTCGCCCTCGAAAACCGCTGATCCCGGCCCCGCGCCGGCCCCCGCCATGGAAACCCCGGCCGCCGAGCGCCTGCGCCTGACCGAAATCTTCCTGTCCGTGCAGGGCGAGGCCCGCGCCGTGGGCTGGCCCACGGTGTTCGTGCGCCTCACCGGCTGCCCGCTGCGCTGCCAGTACTGCGATACCGCCTACGCCTTCCACGGCGGCGAGTGGTGGGAAATCGACACCATCCTGGCCGAGGTTGCCCGCCATGGCGTCCGCCACGTCTGCGTCACCGGCGGCGAGCCGCTGGCGCAGAAGCGCTGCCTGAAACTGCTCGAGGCGCTGTGCGACGCCGGTTACGAGGTGTCGCTGGAAACGTCCGGTGCCATCGACATCGCGCCGGTCGACCCGCGCGTAAGCCGGGTGGTCGACCTCAAGACGCCGGGCTCGAAGGAGATGCACCGCAACCTGCTGTCGAACCTGCCGCTGCTGACGGCGCACGACCAGGTCAAGTTCGTGATCTGCGACCGTGCCGACTACGAGTGGGCGCGCGCGATGGTCGCCGAGCACGCCATCGCCGAACGCTGCGACGTGCTGTTCTCGCCGAGCCAGGCCGAACTCGCCCCGCGCGACCTCGCCGACTGGATCATCGCCGACCGCCTTCCCGTCCGCTTCCAACTCCAGCTCCACAAAGTACTCTGGGGCGATACGCCGGGTAGGTAGGCTCCACTGTTTGAACGCGGATCAAGGCGGATGGACGCGGATCAAAGCGGATAGAGCAAGAACGTTTTGAGTGGATCTTGCTTTTCCGTTCAATCGCTTCATCCGCTCTTATCTGCGTCCATCCGCCTTGATCCGCGTTCGAATTCTGATAATTGGTCCATGCAATGACGACGAAGCAGCGCAAGGCAGTGGTACTGGTTTCCGGCGGGATGGACTCGGCGGTCGTGTTGGCGATGGCGCGGGAGCAGGGGTTCCTGTGCCATGCGCTCAGCGTGTCGTACGGGCAGCGGCATACGTCCGAGCTGGCCGCCGCGGCCGCGCTCGCCGCGCTGCACGGCGCCGAGCACAAGGTGGTGACCGTGGACCTGCGCAGCATCGGCGGCTCGGCGCTGACGGCCGACATTGCCGTGCCCGAAGCCGCGGCCGCCGGCATCCCCGTCACCTACGTGCCGGCGCGCAACACCATCATGCTGTCGATCGCGCTGGGCTGGGCCGAGGTGCTGGGTGCCGACGACCTGTTCTGCGGCGTGAACGCGGTCGATTACTCCGGCTACCCGGACTGCCGCCCCGAGTTCATCGCCGCCTTCGAGCGCCTGGCCAACCTGGCCACCAAGGCCGGCGTCGAGGGCCATGCGCTGCGCCTGCACGCGCCGCTGATGCGGATGTCGAAGGCCGACATCGCGCGCGAGGGCGCGCGCCTCGGCGTCGATTTCGCGGCGACGGTGTCGTGCTACCAGGCCGACGCCGACGGCCGCGCCTGCGGCCGCTGCGATGCCTGCCGCCTGCGCGCCGAAGGCTTCGCTGCCGCCGGCCTGCCCGACCCCACGCGCTACGCCTCGCGCGAATGATGGGTTAGAATCACCGCCCCGAGCGCCGGCAAGCCGCGCCCGGGCCTCGATGGGCCGTTAGCTCAGTTGGTAGAGCAGAAGACTTTTAATCTTTTGGTCGATGGTTCGAATCCATCACGGCCCATGTTCCTCAAATGCACTCGCATTTGAGGAACCCCACGATCCTCGCTCCCAATCCCCGCGCCTGTCGGCGCGCCCCCTTACCAAGGGGGCTTTCCTCCATGCGGTATGCGGTGGGGGTGGTGCTGCGCTCTTGATCAGAAGGCGCGGGAGAAGGTGAGGGTGCCGAAGGCGGGGAGTTCGGCCTGGCCTTCGAATTCGCGGGTGCGGCGGACGTGGGTGGCGGTGAACTTCCAGGGGCCGCGGGTGATGGCGACGCCGAGGACGAGGTCGGCGAGGGCGTCCTTCGGGTCGACCGAGTGACTGTCCTTCGAGGTGTTGCCGTCGAAGACGATGTCGTTGCCGACCCAGCGGCCGTCGAGGGCGATGAAGCCGTGCCAGCGGATGGCTTCGACGTTCTCGTCGCGGGTGCCGGGGGCGCTGTTGTCGCCGCCGATGCGCAGCGGGTTCGAGCCGAAGTCGTCGGGCAGGTGCTTGCCGAAGCGCAGTTCGGCGCCGGCGTTGGCGTAGGACGACAGGTTGCCGACCGCGCCGCCGACGTGGCCGATCGCGTCCCAGCGCCAGCCGCCGTCGGTGGTGGCGAAGTCGCGGCGCCAGGCGCGCTCGTGCGCCACCTGCACCACCACTTCGTCGCGCACCTGGTTGTCCCAGCCCTGGAAACGCGGGCGGCCGAACCAGCGGTGCAGCGTGTCCTGGCCGAATTTGGCCTGCGCGGACGGGCCCACCATGCCCAGGCGCAGCTGGGTGGTGCCGAGGCGGTTGCCGTTGCGCGCATTGAGCGCCACGCCCAGCGTCGCCACGCCGGCGTAGGGCCGGTCGTCGAGGATCACGTCGCTGCGGGTGCCGTCGGTGGGCGTGTAGGTGCCGTGCTGGAAGCTGAGCACGATGTTGTTCTGTTCGCCCTCGGGCACCAGCCAGCCCAGCGTGCCGGCGGCCAGGCGCACCGGCGCGGCCAAGCACCCGGCATCGAAGCGCTCGATGTTGGGCGAGACGTAGGTGACTACGAAACCGTTGGTGTAGCCCTGGTCCTGGCCCTCGCGGCCGTAGAGGTCGTTGTCCGAGCGCAGCAGCCAGGTGGCGCGGTCCTCGCCGTTGTCGGCGGGGGGCGGGCAGGCGGCCTGGGCCAAGGCCGGGGCGAGCAGGAGGGCGGTGGCGGCCAGCGCCGGGATGCGGAGGGTCATGGAGCTCGGGCTTCTTGGGGGACGGCACATGGTACCGGCCTCAGGCCGCTTCCGCCTCGCGCAGGGCGGCCAGCACCTGCTCGCCATAGCGGTCGAGCTTGGCGGCGCCGACGCCGCTGACCTGGCCCAGCGCCTCCAGCGTGGCGGGGCGGCGCTCGGCGATGGCGCGCAGCGTGGCGTCGTGGAAGATGACGTAAGCCGGCACGGACTGTTCGCGGGCCAGGTCGGCGCGCAGCTGGCGCAGGGCCTCGAACACCGGCTGGTCGGCGGCGTCCAGCGACACCGGGGCCGGTGCGCCGCCGCCCCGCTGCGCGCGGGCGCCCTTCTCGCGCTTGCGAACGGATTCTTCGCGCAGGTGCACGGACTGGCCACCCTTGAGCACCGGCCGGCTGGCCTCGGTGAGGCGCAGGCTGCCGTGGCCTTCCACGTCCACCTCCAGCAGGCCCATGGCCACCAGCTGGCGGAACACGCCCTTCCATTGCCGCGCGTCGAGCTCGGTGCCGATGCCGTACGTGCTCAGCTGGTCGTGGCCCAACTGGCGGATGCGCTCGTTCTCCGACCCGGTGAGTACGTCCACCAGGTGGGTGACGCCGAAGCGCTGGCCGGTGCGGTAAACGCAGGACATGGCCTTCTGCGCCGCCACGGTGGCGTCCCAGGTGCGCGGGGGCTCGAGGCAGTTGTCGCAGTTGCCGCACGCCCGCGGGTAATCCTCGCCGAACGCGGCGAGCAGGGTCTGGCGGCGGCAACGGGTGGATTCGCAGTAGCCCAGCAGCACGTCGAGCTTGCGGCGCTCGAGCCAGCGGCGCTCCTCGCCGGCCTCGGAGTTCTCGATCATCTGGCGCAGCATCACCATGTCGCCCAGGCCGTAGCAGAGCCAGGCTTCGGCGGGCTCGCCGTCGCGGCCGGCGCGGCCGGTTTCCTGGTAGTAACCCTCGAGCGACTTGGGCAGGTCCAGGTGGGCCACGAAGCGCACGTCGGGCTTGTCGATGCCCATGCCGAAGGCGATGGTGGCGCACATCACCACGCCGTCCTCGCGCAGGAAGCGGCGCTGGTTGGCGGCGCGCACGCCGGCGTCGAGGCCGGCGTGGTAGGGCAGGGCGGTGATGCCCTGGGCCGCCAGGAATTCCGCGGTTTCCTCGACCTTGCGTCGCGAGAGGCAGTAGACGATGCCGGCGTCGCCGCGGTGCGCACCCAGGAAGTCGAGCAGCTGGCGCCGGGCGTTGTCCTTGAGCTGCACCCGGTAGCGGATGTTGGGCCGGTCGAACGAGGTGATGAACTGGCGCGCCTCGTCCAGGCCCAGGCGCTCGGCGATCTCGCGCCGGGTGGGCGCGTCGGCGGTCGCGGTGAGGGCGATGCGCGGCACCTGCGGCCAGCGTTCGTGCAGCAGGTTGAGCTCGCGGTATTCCGGGCGGAAGTCGTGGCCCCACTGCGAGACGCAGTGCGCTTCGTCGATCGCGAACAGCGCGATGTGCGTGCGCTCCAGTAGGCGCAGGAAGCGGTCGGTCAGCAGGCGCTCGGGCGCGACGTAGAGCAGGTCGAGGTCGCCGGACAGCAGGCGCGCTTCGACCGCCGCGGCAGCCTCGCCCGACAGCGAGGAATTCAGGAAGGCGGCGCGCACGCCCAGCTGCTCCAGGGCCTCGACTTGGTCCTGCATGAGCGCGATCAGCGGCGAAACGACGATGCCGGTGCCCTCGCGCAGCAGCGCAGGCACCTGGTAGCACAGGGACTTGCCGGCGCCGGTGGGCATCAGCACCAGGCAGTCGTTGCCGGCGACCAGGTGCTCGACGACCGCGGCCTGTTCGCCGCGGAATTCGGCGTAGCCGAACACGCGGCGGAGCAAGTCGAGGGCAGGGGTCGTCATGGCGACAGTTTACCGGCCCCGGACGTGGAAGCGGCGGCAGGTTGCCCCACCGCCGCTTCGGAAAACCGCCCGTCGGGGCCTGCGATCACTCCAGCAGCGAACGCAGCATCCAGGCGTTCTTCTCGTGCACCTGCAGGCGCTGGGTGGCGAGGTCGACCGAGGGGTCGTCGCCGGCACCGTCTGCGGTCTTGATCACCTTGCGCGCGGTGCGGCAGACGGCCTCGTTGCCGACCACCAGCTGGCGGACCATTTCACGCCAGTCCAGGGCGCCGGGGGCCTGCTCTTCCTTGATGCTGGAGAGCTGCACGAACTCGGCGTACGAGCCGGGCGCCATGTAGCCCAGGGCGCGGATGCGCTCGGCGATCTCGTCCAGTGCGGTCCATTCCTCGGTGTACTGGGTCATGAACATGGTGTGCAGGGTGTTGAACATCGGCCCCGTCACGTTCCAGTGGAAATTGTGTGTCTTGAGGTAGAGCGTGTAGCTGTCGGCCAGGAAGTGCGAGAGGTCACCGGCGATCTTCTTGCGGTCCTTCTCGCCGATGCCGATGTCGATCTTCGGCGCGCCCGACGCGGTCTCGGCGGGTTTCTTGGAAGCCATGGCATTCCTCCTTCGCATTAGGACCCGACCATACTACGCCGGCGCGGGTTTAGCGCGGATGAACCGGGGCCGTGGCCGCTACAATACGCGGCCATGACGCCCTCCGCGCCGCCCCTTCCCGCCTTCCCCGACCACGCCGCGCTCACGCGCGACCGTGGCCGTCTGCTGCGCCTGCTGGGGCAGTGGCGCAAGGCGCCGGAGGATGCCGCGCGCCGCGCCGCGTACGAGCAGGCGCTGGCCGCCTCCATCGCCGCGCGCGAACAGCGCGACGCACAGGCCCCGGCGCCGACCTTCGACGACAGCCTGCCGGTGGCGCGCGAGGCGGACGCGCTGGTGGCGCTGATCCGCAAGCATCCGGTAGTGGTCGTCGCCGGCGAAACCGGTTCGGGCAAGACCACCCAGCTGCCCAAGATCTGCCTGGCCGCGGGCCGCGGCCGCGCCGGCATGATCGGCTGCACCCAGCCGCGCCGGATCGCCGCGCGCGCGGTCGCGCGGCGCGTGGCCGAGGAGCTGCAGTCGCCGATGGGCGGCGCGGTCGGCTACCAGGTGCGCTTCACCGAGAACGTGGGCGACAACACCTACGTCAAGTTCATGACCGACGGCATCCTGCTGGCCGAGATCCAGTCCGACCGCTGGCTGTCGAAGTACGACACGATCATCGTCGACGAGGCGCACGAGCGCAGCCTCAACATCGACTTCCTGCTCGGCTACCTGAAGCAGCTGGTGCGCAAGCGGCCGGACCTGAAGCTGGTGATCACCTCGGCCACCATCGATACCGAGCGGTTCGCGAAGCATTTCGACGGGGCGCCCGTGGTGAGCGTCGAGGGACGCAGTTTCCCGGTCGAGGTCCGCTACCGGCCCGGCGACGACGAAGGGATGGAAGAACGCGAAGGACCGGGTCAGGTTCCCTTTTCCGGCGGGATTGCGTCCAAGCCGCCGCGCCCGGGCCGGAAAAATGAACCTGACTCCGTTCTTCCCCGTGATCGCCCGTTGGCGGAGGCGATCGTTGCGGCGGCGGATGAGATTACCCGCGAGGACCCACAGGGCGACGTGCTGGTCTTCCTGCCCGGCGAACGCGAGATCCGCGACGCCCACGCGGCGCTGAACCGCCGCAAGTACCGCAGTACCGAAGTGATCCCGCTGTACGCGCGGCTGTCGGTGAAGGACCAGGACAAGGTCTTCAACCCGGGCCCGGGTCGCCGCATCGTGCTGGCCACCAACGTCGCCGAAACCTCGCTCACGGTGCCGCGCATCCGCTACGTGATCGATCCGGGCGTGGCGCGCGTGAAGCGCTACAGCCCGCGCGGCAAGCTCGACCGCCTGCACATCGAGCCCGTGAGCCAGGCCAGCGCCGACCAGCGCAAGGGCCGCTGCGGGCGCATCGCGGCCGGCGTCTGCTACCGCCTCTATTCGCAGGACGACTTCGAAGGCCGCCCACGCTACACCGATCCCGAGATCCTGCGCGCCTCGCTGGCGGGCGTGATCCTGCGGATGCTGACGCTGGGCCTGGGCCGGGTCGAGGACTTCCCCTTCATCGATGCGCCCGATGCGCGCGCCATCGCCGATGGCTGGCAGACGCTGCTGGAGCTGGGCGCCGTGGACGAACAGCGCCAGCTAACCGCCATCGGCCGCCAGATGGCGCGCCTGCCGGTGGACGTGAAGCTGGCGCGCATGCTGGTCGCGGCGCAGTCCCTCGGCTGCCTGGCCGACATGACGGTCATCACCTCCTTCCTCGGCATCCAGGATCCGCGCGAGCGCCCCGCCGATGCCCGCGAAAAGGCCGACAACGCCCACGCCGAGTTCGCCGACCCCAACTCCGAGTTCCTCGGCATCCTCAGGCTCTGGCAGGCCCACCACGCCGCCCACGAGGAGCTCACCCAGTCCAAGCTCCGCGACTGGTGCGAGCGCCGGTACCTGGCCTTCCTGCGCATGCGCGAATGGCGCGAGCTGCACCGCCAGCTGCTGTTGGCCTGCGAGGAGCTGTGGCCCGCGACGAACCAAATGAACCAGGTTCATTTGCCTGCGAAGGGTTCGGCGCCGCGCCCGCCATCCCGCCGGGCAAATGAACCTGGTTCATTTGATTCGCTGTTGCATCGGGCTTTGATTGCGGGGTTGCCGACGCAGGTGGGGCATCGCAGCGAGAAGGGGCTTTACGACGCGCCGCGGCAGCGCAGGTTCTCGCTGTTCCCGGGGTCTTCGCTGAGCAAGCTGCCGCCCGCGTGGGTGCTGGTGGCAACGCTGCTCGATACGCAGAAGGTCTGGGGCATGACCGCGGCGCGCATCGAGCCCGACTGGGTGATCGCCGAGCTGCCGCACCTGCTGGCGCGCAAGCACTTCGACCCGCACTGGTCGCGGCGCCAGGGCCGGGTCATCGGCAGCGAGCAGGTGTCCCTCTTCGGCCTGGTGCTCGCGCCGAAGAAGCCCGTGCACTACGGCGGCCTGTACCCGGCCGAGTCGCGCGAGATCTTCGTGCGCCAGGGCCTGGTGCCGGGCGAGGTGGACACCCGCAGCCCCTTCCTGAAGCGCAACCTCGCCACGCTGGAGAAGGCGCGCGAGGAAGAGGCCAAGCTGCGCCGCGCCGGCCTGGTCGCCGACGAGGACTGGCAGGCGCGCTGGTACCTCGACCGCCTGCCGCCGGAGCTCAACTCGGTCGCCGGCCTCGACAGCTGGTACGGCAAGCTGCCGCCCGAACAGAAGAAATCGCTGGAATGGTCGCTGGCCGACCTGCTGCCGGGCGAGGGCAGCGAGGCCGAACGCTTCCCGAAGTACTTCGCGCTGGGCGATGCACGGCTGGCGCTCCACTACCGCTTCGAGCCCGGCCACGCCGAGGACGGCGTCACCCTCGACCTGCCGCTGCACCTGCTGATGGCGCTCGACCCGACGCGCCTGGGCTGGCTGGTGCCGGGACTGGTGGAGGAAAAGGCCACCGCGTTGATCCGCGGTTTGCCCAAGGCGCTGCGCCGCAACTACGTACCCGCGCCCGATTTCGCCCGCGCCTTCGCCGAGGCGCACCCGAAGCCGGAAGCCGACAGCCTTCCGGGCAGCCTCGCGCGCTTCCTCACCCGCGCCACCGGCGCACCCGTGACGGCGCTCGATTTCGACGAGGCTGCGCTCGACGCCCACCTGCGCATGAACCTGCGGCTCGCCGAGCGCGACGGCCGCGTACTGGCCCAGTCGCGCGACCTGGCGCAGCTCCGCGCCCGCTTCGGCAGCGACGCCGAGCGCGCCTTCGCCGAGCGCGCCGGCGAAGACCTGGCCCGCGACGGCCTCACCGCCTTCCCCGACGCCCCGGTGCCGCGCGAAGTGCCCGGCGCCGCCGGCGTGCCGGCCTACCCGGCGCTGGTGGACCAGGGCGAGACGGTGGCCCTCAGCGTGTTCGCCGACCCGCAGGAGGCCGCGCGCGAACACGACGGGGGTGTCCGCCGCCTGGCCACGCTCGCCCTGGCCGACAAACTGCGCCAGGCCCGCAAGCAGCTGCCGGTGTCGCCCAAGCTCGCACTGCTTTACGCCGCCATCGAAGGCTTCACCCAGGCGCCGGGCCAGGCGCCCGCGCATGAACACCTGCGCACCGATCTCGCGCAGGCCGCGCTGAACGCCGTGCTCGAGGGCGACTTCGCCGGCGTGCGCGACGCCGATGCCTTCCGCCGCGTGCTGGACGCCGCCGGCAGGCGCCTGTTCGCCGAGGCCATGTCGCGCCTGCAGCTGGCTGAAGCCATCCTCGGCGGCGTCGCCGAAATCAAGCCCCGGCTGGAGTCGCCGCTGCTGGGCTGGGCCAGCGGCAACCTCGATGACCTGAAGGCGCAGCTGGCGGGCCTGGTGCCGCCGGGCTTCCTGCGCGACACGCCGGCCGGCCTGCTGGCGGAGTACCCGCGCTACCTCAAGGCCCTGTCGCTGCGCGCCGAGCGCGCCCTGCGCGACCCGCAGCGCGACCAGGCCCGCATGCTAGAACTCAAGCCCTTCCACGATGCGCTGCTGGCCGCGCGCCGCAGCGGCCGCGAGCGCGAGCCGGCCTGGCAGGCGCTGCGCTGGGACCTCGAGGAATTGCGGGTCTCGGTGTTCGCGCAGGAGCTCGGCACCAAGCGCCAGGTCTCCGCCAAGCGCCTCGCGCGCCAGCTGGAGGCCCTTACTCGACCCGCCTGACCTTGGCGCGAGCGTTGAATCCCTCGATGCGCAGACTCCAGGAACCGAAGGCTGCCGGGGAGATGGTAGCCACGGGGTTGTCCACGTTCACCGCCAGCGCGCCCGAGACCTGGATGATGCGCCAGCGCTGGCCGTTCTCCAGCGTGATCACCTCGCCCGGGGCGCTCCAGCCGCGGAAGTTGCCGGGGATGCGCGAGACGATGTCGGTGTCGTCGGCGGCCGCGACCTGACGCAGGCCGCGACGGTCTTCGGACGCGGCGGCGGGTGCAGGCGCCGCATCCCGGGCGGCCAGCCAGGCGTCCAGGCGCGCCAGTTCCTCGGCGCTGAGTTTGTGCAGGCCGGCGGCCCGGAACTCCGCCTCCGACATTCGCTGGCGCAGCGGCGCGGTGTCGGCGGCGTGGACCGAAGACACCACCAATAGCAGGCAAGCAAGCAAAAGGCGCATGGCGGGGATTCCTTGGCTGGTTAGACTGTGCGGGACTCCCCCGGATTCTAGCCTTGACGCCGTCCCGCGCCACTCCCCGCCTCCACGACTGGCTTGCCGGCCATGCTGCCCCGGCGCCGCTGCTGTCCGCGCTGCAGGCCGCCGCGGCCACGCTGCCGCATGCGCCCGAGGAAACGCTGGCCGTGCACGTGCTCGCCGTGCTGCAGCCGCTGCGCGCCGATCCCGAAGTGCTGGCGGCCGCCGCGCTGCACCTGTGGCCCGCGCTGCGCGCCGCCGTCGCGCACGATGTGCTGGGGCCGCGCGTCCCGCCGCTGCTCGAGGGCCTGGCCGCCGCCGACCAGGTGCGCGCGCTGCACCACCAGCGCCAGGGCAAGGGCAGCGCCGAGGGCCTGCGCCGCCTGCTGCTGGCGCTGGTGCGCGACCTGCGTGCCGTGCTGGTGCTGCTGGCGATCCAGCTGGTGCGCCTGCGCGAAGCGGGTGCGCTCGAGCCCGGGGCGCGGCACGCGCTGGCCGAACTCACCTCCGACATCTACGCGCCGCTGGCCAACCGCCTGGGCATCTGGCAGCTCAAGTGGGAGCTCGAGGACCTCGCCTTCCGCTGGCTGCAGCCCGAGACCTACCAACGCATCGCCCGGCTGCTGGACGAGAAGCGCGGCGACCGCGAGCGCTTCATCGAGGACGCGATGGCGCGCATCCGCGCCGCGCTGGCCGAGGCCGGCATCACCGCCGACGTCGCCGGCCGCCCGAAGCACATCTACAGCATCTGGAAGAAGATGCAGCGCAAGGGCGTGCCCTTCAGCGAGCTCTACGACATCCGCGCGGTGCGCGTGCTGGTCGACGACATCCCGGACTGCTACGCCGCGCTCGGCCTGGTGCACCAACTCTGGCCGTCCATTCCTTCCGAGTTCGACGACTACATCGCGCACCCCAAGGGCAACGACTACCGCTCGCTGCACACCGCCGTGATCGGCCCGGGCGGCCGCACGCTCGAGGTGCAGATCCGCACCCACCAGATGCACGAACACGCCGAACTCGGCGTCGCCGCGCACTGGCGCTACAAGGAGGGCGGCGGCGCCGACGCCAGCTTCGAGCGCAAGGTGGCCTGGATGCGCCAGCTGCTCGAGGCTCGCGACGAGGGCGAGGACGCGCTGCTCGCCGGTTTCTCCACCGAACTGGTGGAGGACCGCGTCTACGTGCTTACGCCGCGCGGCGAAGTGGTGGACCTGCCGCGCGGCGCCACCGTGCTCGATTTCGCCTACGCCGTGCACACCGAGGTCGGCCACCGCTGCCGCGGCGCCAAGGTCAACGGCCGCATCGTGCCGCTGGACCACCAGCCGGCCACCGGCGACCGCGTCGAGATCATGACCGCCAAGACCGCCGAGCCGCGCCGCGACTGGCTGATGGCGAGCCACGCCTTCCTGGCCACCAGCCGCGCCCGCGACAAGGTGCGCGCCTGGTTCCACCGCATCGACCGCAGCCGCAACCTGCAGGCCGGCAAGGACCTGCTGGAGAAGGAGTTGCGCCGGGTGGCGATGATGCAGGCCGACCTGGCGCCGGTGCTGGCGAAGTTCCGGCTCGACACGGTGGACGACCTGCACCTGGCGCTGGCGCTCGGCGACCTCGGCCCAAGCCAGGTCAGCCGCGCCCTGCACGACCACGCGCAGGCGCAGAAGGCGCCGCCGGAGCCCGCGGCGCTGGTGTCGCGTCGCGCGCAGGCGCCGATCGGCAAGGCGCCGTTCACCGTCGAGGGCGTGGGCAACCTGCTCAGCCAGATCGCTCGGTGCTGCCAGCCGGTGCCGGGCGATCCGATCGTGGGCTACCTCACGCGCGGGCGCGGCGTCAGCATCCATCGCGAAGGCTGCCCGGCGGCGCAGCGTTTGCTGGCGCGGCAGCCCGATCGCTTCCTGCCGGTGGAGTGGGGCGGTGCGCGCGCGTCGAGCTACGAGGTGGACATCGTGCTGCACGCCTTCGACCGCAAATGGCTGCTCAAGGACCTCACCAACGTCATCGCGCAGTTGGGCGTGAACATCCTCGGCATCCAGTCGCGGGTGGACGAGGCCCAGGGCCTGGCCGAGCTGCGGCTGGCCGTGCGCGTGGCCGACTTCGGCCAGCTCAGCGAGGTGCTGGGCCGCCTGAGCGCCATCCCGGGCGTCCAGGACGCGCGCCGCCTCGGCTGACCCGGGCCTGCCGCGACATGGGGTCAGGTTCCGGACCTGACCCCACTCCGGGTTCGCGTTCAGGGAGCGCTGTTATCCTGCCGCCATGACGAAGAGCCCGACCCCATGAGCGACCGCCGCGTCGACCCCGGCCAGACGCCGGCCCTGGGTTCGCTGGACCAGCTCGACCTGGGTGGACCGGCGCGCCGGGAGCCGCCCGCGGCGCCGAAGACGCGTGCGCCGCGCGGCCCGCGCCGCTGGCCGTGGGTGCTGGCGGTCGTGGTCGTGGTGGCGGGCGCGCTGGTGCTGGCCCTGGGCCAGTGGCGCGACCAGATCGGCCGCCAGCTGGTGCCCGAATCCGCCATCAACCGCGAGATCGAATCGGCGCAGCAGGCCCTGGCCCGCGGCGATCTGACGAGCGCCGACGGCCGCGGCGCGCGCGAACAATTCCAGGCCGTGCTGGCCCGCGACCCGGACCACCCCGCCGCCCGCGCCGGCATGAACGCGGTGCGCGACGCCGCCGTGGCCCAGGCCCGCGCCGCCCTGGCCGCCGGCGACACCGACACCGCCGCCCAGCGCCTGGCACTGGCCCGTTCGATGGCCGCGCCGGCCGCCGACCTGTCCCTGCTCGAACTCGAGCTGCAGCGCCTGCAGAGCGCCGGCGCCGACATCGCCGACCTGCTGGGCCGCGCCCGCGAGGCGCAGGCCGCCGGCCAGCTCGAGCAGGTGCCCAACGGCGCGCTGGCGCTGTATTCCGACGTACTGCGGCGCCAGCCCGACAACGCCATCGCGCTCGACGGCCGCCGCGAAATCCTGGCCGGCCTGCTGCACGAGGCCGAGGCGGCGCTGGCCCGCGGCGAACACGACGCCGCGCTGGCGCTGGTGGCGCGCGTGGTCGAAGCCGACCCCAGCCACCTGGGCTTGCCGGCGCTGCAGGCGCAACTGGGCCAGGTCCAGCAGCAGCGCCAGCGGCAGCGCGAGGCGATCCTGGCGGCGGCCACCGCCGACCTGCGCGCAGGCCGCCTCGACGCCGCGGCCGCCGGCTTCCGGCAGCTGCAGGCCATCGAGCCCGATGCCGTCGAGGCCCGCCAGGGACTGCAGGACGCCGCCGCGGCGCTGGCCGCGCGCGCGCGCCGCGAGGCCGCCGACTTCGACTTCGAGGCCGCCGAGGCATCGCTGGCGCTCGCGCGCACCTGGGCGCCGGATTCACCGGATGTGGCGGCCGCGGGCCGCCGCATCGACGAGGCGCGCGCCGCGCGCGAGGCGCTGCCGCAGGCTTCCGAATCCGACCCGGACCGCCTGGCGGTGCTGCTCGGGGGCGCGCGCGCCGCGATGCGCCGCGGCGACCTGATCGATCCGCCCGGCGAAGCGGCCTGGGACTTCCTGCGCCAGGCCGCCGCCATCGAACCCGGCAGCGCCGACCTGCGCGATGCCCAGGCCGAATACGACCGCCGCGCGCGTGCCTGCTTCGAGGACGAACTGGCGGGCAACCGACTCTCGGCCGCGCAGGCCTGCCTGGACGCACGCATGGCGCGAGAGCGCGGCGGCGACGCGCTCGCCGCGGATCGCCGGCGCCTGGCCGACCGCTGGCTGGCCTTTGCCGATGAACGCCTCGGCGCCAACGAACTGGCGCTGGCGCGGCGTGCGCTGATGTCGGCACAGGCCGTGGATCCGGGCCACCCCGGCCTCGCGGCGCTGTCGGAGCGCCTGCTGCGCGCCGGCGGTTAGCGCGGCGGCAGCGAGGCCAGCAGGGTTCGCAGGGTCTCGCGCACCGCGTCGCTGGAGAAGTGGCGACGGGTGTTTTCCTGGCCACCGAGGGCGAGCTGCTCCCAGAGTGCGGCGTCCTCGTGCAGGCGCAGCACCGCCGCCGCGAACGCGTCCGCGTCGTCGGCGACCAGCACGTCGCGGCCATCGAGCAGGAACATGCCCTCGACCGCGCAGGTCGTCGCCACCACCGGCAGGCCGTGCGCCAGCGCCTGGTTCACCTTGCCCTTGACGCCGGCGCCGTAGCGCAGCGGCGCCACGGAGATCCGCGCCGACGCGAGCAGTGGCTGCAGGTCGGGCACGTGGCCGTGGAAGCGGATGCCGGGCCGCCCGCCCAGCGCGGCCACGTCGGCCGGCGCATCGCCGCCGACCAGGTGCAGTTCGACAGCGGGCAGGCGCGCGCGGATGCGCGGCAGGATCTCGTCGGCCAGCCAGTGCGCGGCGTCCACGTTCGGCGGGTGCCGGTAGCTGCCGACGAACAGCAGGCCCTGGCGCGCGGCGAACGCCGGCCCGCGGCCCGCCACTTCGTGGATGTTGGAGACCACCGCGACCTTCGCGCCCGGCACTTCGGCCTCCAGCAAAGTCTTCTCGGCGGCACTCACCACCCAGGTGGCGTCGCTGGCGGCGACCAGCGCCAGTTCGGCCGTGCGCGTGCGCTCGGCGGCGCGGCGGCGGACGGCGTCGCCGGCGACCCCGGCCTCGCGCTGCTCGCGCAGGTAGTGCAGGTCGACCGTGTCGAACACCACCCGCGCCCGCGGCGCATGCCGCCGCAGCAGCGGCAGCAGGGGCGAGAGCACGTAGTGGCGGCTGGCGATCACCAGGTCGAAGCGCGGGCCCTCGCGCCGCAGCCAGCGCGGCACGTCGGCCAGGTGCGGCGTCCACCACACCGCGACGCCCAGCTGCTGGAGTTCGCGCGTGTAGCCGTCGTCGTGGCTGCGGTCTTCGTTGAAGAAATCGACCGCGCATCCCGCCTCGCGAAGCAGGCGCAGCAGGGCCAGCATCCGCACCGAGCCGGAATCGCGGTCGGGCCGCGGCGTGCAGGCGTCGAGCACCAGCACGCGGTGGCGGCGGCCGCGCTCGCTGGCCAGCACGGGGTCGGTGCCGGGCGGCGCGTGTTCGCGGGCCAGCACGTCGCGCCAGCGGTCGAGGAATTTCACCTGGTTGGTGACCTGGTGCTGCTTCACGCCGGCGCCGAGGTCGGTGCCGGAACTGATGCCTTCGTGGTGCACCACCACCGAGGCCGGCTGGTAGCGCACCTTCAGGCCCGCGGCGCGCACGCGCATGGCCAGGTCGGTGTCTTCGTAATACGCCGGCGCGTAGTGCGCATCGAAGCCGCCCAGGCGCTCGAACAGTCCGCGCGGCAGCGCGATGGCCGCGCCGGAGCAGTAGTCCACCTCGCGCACGAAGCCGTAGCGCGGGTGCGCGGGGTCGTCGAAGCGGCCGTAGTTCCAGCCCGAGCCGTCGGCGAACACGATGCCGCCGGCCTCCTGCAGGCGTCCGTCGGGGTAGACCAGCTGGCTGCCGGCCAGGCCGGTGTCGGGATGGCGCGCGAAGGTGTCGAGCAGCGCATCCAGCCAGCCCGGCCGCACCGTGGTGTCGTTGTTGAGGAAAACCAGGAACTCGCCCCGGGCCTGCGCCGCGCCCGCGTTGCAGGCCCCGATGAACCCCAGGTTGCTGGCGTTGCGCAGGAAGCGCAGGCCGGGCACGCCGGGCAGCACGTCGGCCGTGGCGTCGTTGGAGGTGTCGTCGACCACGATCACTTCGAACGGCGTCTGGTCGCCGCTGTCGGCCAGGGCATGCAGGCAGGCCAGGGTGTAGTCGAGCTGGTTGTAGGCGGGGACGATGATGCTGGCGCGCGGTGCTTCGGCCTGCGGCAGGCGCAGCGGGCGTTCGCGCAGGTCGGCCGCCGGCGGCGCGAAGCTGGCCGGCCGCGGCGAGCGCGCGGCGCGACGTTCGCGCACGCGCGCCCAGGTGCCGGCCAGGCCGCGGCTGCGCAGGCTGGCCAGCACCCGGCCCAGCACCATGCGCAGGTGCCGCGCGCGGTAGGCCAGCGCGAGGCCTTGGTTGGCGAGCGCGCCGAAGACGGCGCGCGGCAGCGCGGTGGCGCGCCAGGCGCGGCTGGCGAAGATGCGGTCGAGCCGGGCCAGCGCTTCGTCGCGCTGGTGGATCGCGACGTCGCGCTGCCGGGCCAGGTCGTCGCGCTCGTGCTGGTGCGCCTCGCCCAGGCGTGCGATGTCTTCGTCCCGTTGCCGCAGCGTTGCGCCGAGCGCGTCGCGTTCCTGCGCCAGCTGGCGGGTCTCGGCGGCGAGCGCGGCCTGTGCATCGGCGAGGCCTTGGTTCCGCGCCTGTTGCGCGGCGATCTCGCCCTGCGCGAGGTGCAGGGCTTCGGCGCGCGCCTCGGCTTCCCGGCGCAGCGCGGCGACCGTTTCCGTGGCCTGCGCCAACTGCCCGGCCAGCGTGCGGGCGACGTGCTCGGCGGTGACCCGGCGCATCACGTCGGGCGTCGCGGTCGCCAGCCGCAGCGGTGCCGGCGCCGCCGGCAGGCACTGGCGCCAGGCGGCGGCCATGTCGTGCAGGTCGGGATGGGGCGGCGGCGGCAGCGCGCGCTCGCGCGCCAGCAGGTCGCGGTCGGCCGCCAGCGTGGCCAGCAGCGCATTCACCCGGGCCGGGTCGGGCGGCAGCACCCAGCCGCGGCCCAGCGCGGCCAGGCGGTCGGCCGGCGCGCCGGGCGCGGCGCAAAGCACCGGCAGGCCGAGCGCCATCACTTCCGACAGCATGTAGCTGTAGGTTTCCGGCACGGAGGAGGGCAGCAGCGCAAGGTCGGGCGCGATCCGCGCCACTTCGTCGGCGAGGTCGGCGTGCGCGTAGTCGAGCACTACCGAAACGTCGTCGCGGCCCCGGAACGCGCCGCCGCGGTAGCCGCTGCCCAGCAGCACCAGCTCGATCCCGGCGGGCAGGCCGGCCAGCATCGGCTGCAGCAGGCGTTCGCCCTTCTCGCCGTGGATGCGGCCCGGCACCAGCACGCGCAGCGGCGCGCCGGGCCGCGGCGCGGGCGCCGGCAGCCGCGGCAGTGGCGTCATCCCGTGCGGGATGATGTCCCAACGCGCCTGCGCCAGCACCGGCGCAAGCGCCAGGAAGCGACGCCGCGCAAACGCACTCGGCGCCACCAGGCCCGCGTCGTGGTGCAGCACGGTGCCGATGAAGGCGGCCCGCAGCGCCATCCACTCGCAGCCGTCGCGGCCGCGGAAGGGGAAGCTGTGGTCCACCTTGGCCAGGCCCGCGTCGAGCGCGGCCACGTCGAAGGGTTCGGTATCCGGGTCGCGCGTGTCGTGCAGCAAGGGCCAGAGTGGGAACAGGTCGTGCGTGCAGACCGCGGTCGGCAGGCCGGTGCGCAGCAGGTCCAGGCCCAGGCCGATCAGCGAGGACGCCAGTACGGCGCCGACGCCCCACTCGCGGATGATTTCATCAAGCACGGCCTTCAGTTCCGGCGAGTGCACGCTGCAGTCCTCGATCGGCTGCGACAGGGTCCAGGTGCGCACCGGCGGCGCGTCCAGGTCCAGGTGCAGGCAGAGCCGGCGCCCGAATGGCGCCACGTCGTCGTCGCCGCGCGCCAGCAGCATCAGGTGCTGGCGCTCGCGGTCGCCGGCGGCGAGGTCGCGCGCGAAGCGTTCGACGCCGCCGCCCCAGCTGTGCAGCGCATGCAGCAACACCGGGCGCGCGGAGGCCATGCCGCCGAACGCCGCGCCCACGCGCAGGCGCTCGCGCAGCGCCAGCACCGGCTCGGGCACGGTGCCGGCGTGCGCGGCGCTGCGTCCGCCGGCGAACAGGCAGGGCAGCAGCGCCGGCCGCAGGGTCGCGGGCTCGGCGGGCTCGCGCGTTGCCAGCGCCTCGCCGCGCCAGAGCGAACACACCGTGGACCAGGACGCCCAGGCGAACGAAGCGTGCTCGCCGAGGCTCCAGGCCAGGGCATCGCAGCGGGCCGGCGGCAAGGCGGGATCGAACAGGCCCCAGCCCTCGTCGATCGCCGACACCAGGTCCCAGTCGCTTCCGGCGAGCGCCGACTGCAGCCGCGCACCGGCGTCGGCAGGCAGCCAGGCGTCGGCACGAACCAGCAGCACGTCGCGGTCGGGGAATTGCCCGCGCGCCCTCGCCAGTGCTTCCAGCGGCGTCGGTGCGATGCCGTCCACGCGCGGCCAGTCGGGCCAGTCGCCCGCGCCGGACAGGGCCGGGGCATCGGCCCAGGCGCTGATGACCGGGAGGGGAGTGGCATCCATGCGGTGTGTTCAGTCTCGGTAGGGGTGTCGGTGCGTCGGCCTGCTAGACTCGCCGCACCTCCGGATTATCCACGTCCGTGCCCCGCAACGCTTCCCCTTCAAAACCTGGCCCGGACACCGCCCGCTCGCGCTGGCGAACCTGGCTCGTCCGCGGCGCCCTGCTGGCGCTGGGCCTGGCCGTGGGCATCGGCGTACCGGTGTTCTACGTGCTGGACAAGCAGGTCCGCAGCGAATTCGAGCAGCTGACCTGGCAGGAACCCACCCGCGTTTATGCCCGCCCGCTGTCGCTGGCCCCCGGCCAGCGCCTGGACGTGGCGACGCTCGAGCTCGAGCTCGCTGCCTCGGGCTATCGCAAGGACGCCGGCGGCGACCTGCCCGGCACCTACCAGCGTGAAGATGGCCGTTTCCGCATTGCCACCCGCGCCTTCACCGACGTGGACGGCCCGGTGCCGGCGCAGAAGCTGGACGTGGTGCTCAGCGGTGGCCAGGTCGCCCGGGTCACCGACCGCGCCTCCGGCCAGGCCAGCCCCAACGCCCGCCTCGACCCGGTTCGCATCGCCACGCTCTACGGCGGCAACCTGCAGGAAGAGCGGCGCCTGGTGCAGCTCAAGGACGTGCCGCCGCTGCTGGTGACCGGACTGCAGGCGGTCGAGGACCGCAACTTCAAGCACCACCACGGCATCGACCCTTGGGGCATGCTGCGCGCGATGTGGGTGAACGTGCGCGAAGGCGAGCTCGAGCAGGGCGCCAGCACGCTGACCCAGCAGTTGGTGCGCAGCCTGTTCCTGACCCGCGAGAAGCGCTGGAGCCGCAAGTTCAAGGAAATCGCCTACTCGCTGATCATCGAGGCGCGCTACGACAAGCAGCGCATCCTCGAGGCCTACCTCAACCAGGTTTACATGGGCCAGCAGGGCAACCAGTCGATCCGAGGCGTGGCCGCGGCGGCGGAGTTCTGGTTCGGCCGCGAGCTGGCCAGCCTGCGCACCGAGGAGCTGGCGCTGATGGTGGGGATGATCAAGGGCCCGTCGGTCTACGATCCGCGCCGCAAGCCCGAGATCGCCCGCGAGCGCCGCGACCTGGTGCTGTCGGTCTGGCACGAGCTCGGCCTGATCGAGGCCGACCAGGCGCGCCGCGCCCGCGAGGCGCCGCTGGGCACCAGCACGCGCCCGGGCGTGGCCAGCAACCGCTACCCCGCGTTCATGGACCTGGTGCGCCGCCAGCTGGCGCGCGACTACCCGGCCGACGCGCTGCGCGGCGCCGGCCTGAACGTGCTCACCACGCTGTCGCCGTCGGCGCAGCAACTGTCCGAACAGGCCGTCAGCGGCACGCTCGGCCGGGTGCAGAAGAAGGATGGCCCGGCGCTGCAGGCGGGCATGGTCGTCACCGACACGGGCACCGGCGAGGTGCTGGCGATGGTCGGCAACCGCGCCGCGACCCAGCCCGGCTTCAACCGTGCGCTCGAGGCCCAGCGGCCGGTGGGTTCGCTGCTCAAGCCGATGGTCTACCTGCTGGCGCTGGCGCAGCCGGATCGCTGGACGCTGGCGACGCCGGTGGACGACGCGCCGGTCAACCTCACGCTGCCGAACGGCAAGACCTGGAACCCGGGCAATTCCGACGGCGTCAGCCACGGGCGGGTCAGCCTGCTCGACGCGCTGTCGCAGTCCTACAACCAGGCCACGGTGCGCGTGGGCATGGACGTCGGCCCGGAACGCCTCGCGGAACTGCTCAAGGTGCTGGCGGGGCTGCGGGCGCCGGCGAACCCTTCGCTGATCCTGGGCTCGGTCGACCTGAGTCCGTTCGCGATGGCGCAGGTCTACCAGTTCCTGGCCTCGGGCGGCGAGATCCAGCCGCTGCGCGCCGTGCGCGGCGTGGTCGATCCGCGCGGCAGCGCCATCAAGCGCTATGACTTCGACGCCGAGCCAGCCAAGGAAGGCGACGCGGTCGCCGCGCGCCTGGTGACGCTGGCGCTGCAGGACGCAGTGGCCAACGGCACCGGCCGCAGCCTGCTGTCCGACGGCCTGGGCCGCCTGCGCGTGGCCGGCAAGACCGGCACCAGCAACGACAGCCGCGACAGCTGGTTCGCGGGCTACACCGGCGACCACCTCGCGGTGGTGTGGGTGGGCAACGACCAGAACGAACCGACCGGCCTGTACGGCGCCACCGGCGCCATGCGCGTGTGGTCGGCGCTGTTCACCAAGCTGCCCAGCGCGCCGCTGGACGTCGGCATGGGCGGGCTGGAGTGGGGCTGGGTGGACGCGGCCGAGTTCGCCACCACCGAGGAAGAATGCGAGGGCGCGCGCCGCTATGCGTTCGTGGCCGGCTACCTGCCGCCCGAGCACGTGAGCTGCGTCAAGCGCAGTTGGCTGGACTGGTTCCGCTTCGGCGGCGATGACGATGAGCCCGACGCGCGCCGCGAAGAGCGGCGCGAGCGGCAGCGCGGGGATTGATGCGATGAAGCGGCTGTGGATCGGCGTGATGTTGGTGCTGCTGGCGGGCTGTGGCGCGGAAACCACCACCGCGCCGCCGCGCAAGAAGGCCAAGGCCGACGTGATGGCCCTCGTGGCCAGCGTGCGCGAGGCCGGCGTGCAGGGCGTCGAGCTCGAGGTGCAGCCGCTGCGCGACCCGCAGGTCGAGGACCTGCGCCACCGCGCCGAGGCGCAGGAGGCCGCGGGCGAGTACGCCGCGGCGGCGGCGTCGCTGGACCAGGCCCTGTCGCTGGTGTCGGGCGATCCCGACCTGCTGCAGTGGAAGGCCGAGCTGGCGCTGCTGCGCCGCGTGTGGTCGCAGGCGGAAATGCTCGCCAACCAGTCCTACGAGAACGGGCCGAAGCTGGGCGGCCTGTGCCGCCGGAACTGGCTCACGATCCACCACGCGCGGCGCCTCGCCGGCAATGCCGACGGGGCCGCCGTGGCGCGGCGCCAGGTGGACGCCTGCACGGTGGCGCCGCCGGTCCGGATGTAAGTGGACGACCTCGCCGAACGCACCCGCGCGGCGCTGGCGCCGGCCGGGCCGCTGGCCGAGGCCCTGCCCGGCTACTCGCCGCGCGCCGCCCAAGCCCAGCTCGCCGACGCGGTGGCGCGGGCGATGGATGCGCGGGAAACGCTGATCGCCGAAGCCGGCACCGGCACCGGCAAGACCTACGCCTACCTGGTGCCGGCGCTGCTGTCGGGCCAGCGCACCATCATCTCCACCGGCACCCGCGCGCTGCAGGACCAGCTCTACCACCGCGATCTGCCGCGCGTGCGCGAGGCCCTGGGCGCCAGCGTCAAGACCGCGCTGCTCAAGGGCCGCGCCAATTACCTGTGCCAGTACCGGCTGGAACAGGCCAAGGGCGAGAAGTTCGTCTCGCGCGAAGTGGCGGCGCAGTTCCAGCGCGTGGTCGCCTGGGCCGGGCGCACGATGCGCGGCGACCTCTCGGAGCTGGCCGACATCGCCGAGGATTCGCCGCTGTGGCCGCAGGTTACCTCCACCGCCGACAACTGCCTGGGCGGCGACTGCCCGTTCTGGAGCGAGTGCTTCGTGGCCAAGGCGCGGCAGCAGGCGCAGGCGGCCGACGTGGTGGTGGTTAACCACCACCTTCTGCTGGCCGACCTTGCCATCAAGCAGGAGGGCTTCGGCGAGATCCTGCCCGGCGCCGCCGCGTTCGTGCTGGACGAGGCGCACCAGCTGCCCGAGCTTGCGGCGCAGTTCTTCGGCGAGGGCCTCGGCGCGCGCCAGCTGCTCGACCTGGCGCGCGATGCGCTGGCCGAGTGCAAGAACGTCACCGCCTCGCTGTCCACCGTGCTCGGCCCCGCGCGCAACCTCGAGCACGCGATGCGCGAGGCGCGGCTGGCGATGGAAGGCCTGCCGCAGCGCGGCCCGATGGCGCGCCTGCTGGCGCAGCCCAAGCTGCCAGGCGCGCTGGACCAGCTCGAACATTCCCTGGCAGAACTGCAGCAGGCCCTCGCGCCGTTGTCCGAAGCGTCGCCCGGATTCACCGCCTGCTCCGACCGCGCCGTCGAGCTTCAGCGCCGCCTCCACGCCTGGCGCCGCCCAGACGAAGCGGGCCCAGCAGCAAATGAACCTGGTTCATTTGCTGGCGACCCGGGTTTTGCGGTGCGGTGGTATGAGCTGACGCAGCGGGGTTTCACGCTGCAGCGCACGCCGTTGGACGTGTCCGGGCCGCTGCGCGAGTACCGCGAGAAGAGCCGGGCCGCGTGGATCTTCACCTCGGCGACGATGGCGGTGGCCGGCGACTTCCAGCACATCGGCAAGCGCCTGGGCCTGGACGCGCCGCGCGAGCTGCTGCAGCCCAGCCCCTTCGACTGGCCGAACCAGGCGCTGTGCTACCTGCCGCGCAACCTGCCCGAGCCCAACAGCCGCGATTTCCTCACTGCCATGCTGGACGAAGTGTGGCCGGTGCTGGAGGCCTCGAAGGGCCGCGCCTTCCTGCTGTTCACCTCGCACCGCGCGCTGCGCGAAGCGGCCGAGCAGCTGCGCGAGGGCCCGTGGCCGCTGTTCGTGCAGGGCACCGCGCCGCGCAACACGTTGCTGGAGCAGTTCCGCGCGTCGGGCAACGGCGTGCTGCTGGGCGCCGCCAGTTTCTGGGAAGGCGTGGACGTGGCCGGCGAGGCACTCAGCGTGGTGGTGATCGACCGCATCCCGTTCGCCGCGCCCGACGACCCGGTGCTCGAGGCAAGGCTGGACGCCGTGCGCCGCGCCGGCGGCAATCCCTTCCGCGACGAGCAGCTGCCGCAGGCGGTGATCGCGCTCAAGCAGGGCGTCGGCCGCCTGATCCGCAGCGATTCCGACCGCGGCGTGCTGGTGCTCTGCGACCCGCGCCTGGTCACCAAGTCCTACGGTCGCCTGTTCCTCGACAGCCTGCCGCCGTTCCCGCGCACCCGCGTGCTGGACGACGTGCAGGACTTTTTCGCGGCACAATCGCTCGACGCCGAAACCGACGAGGCCCTGCCTTGAAGCTGCTCGCCATCGAAACCAGCACCGAGGCCTGTTCGGTCGCGGTGTACGTGGACGGCGAGGTGCGCGAGCGGCACGAGCTCGCGCCGCGCCGCCACACCCAGCTGGTGCTGCCCTGGGCCGACGAGTTGCTGGCCGAAGCCGGCCTGCGCAAGTCGCAGCTCGACGCCATCGCCGTCGGCCGCGGCCCCGGCGCGTTCACCGGCGTGCGCCTGGCCATCGCCATCGTGCAGGGCCTGGCGCTGGCGCTGGATCGCCCGGTGCTGCCGGTATCGACGCTGGCGGTGCTGGCGATGCAGGGGCAGGGCGACGACATCCTTGCGGCGATCGATGCGCGCATGGGCGAGGTTTACCTCGGCCAGTTCCGGCGCACGCCCGATGGCCGGGTGCAGGCCGCGTCGCCGGAAGTGATCGTGCCGCCGGCCCAGGCGGCGCGGCCAGCCACACCCGTGTACGGCGTCGGCACCGGCTTCGGCGCCGAATCGGCGGCCCTGGTCGCGCGCCTCGGCGCGTCCCTCACCGGCTTCGACGCCAGCGCGCTTCCGCATGCCGCCGACCTGGCGCGCCTGGCGGCGGCCGCTTACGAACGCGGCGAAGCCATCGCCCCCGACGCCCTCGAGCCCGCCTACCTCCGCGACAAGGTCGCGCTGACGCTCGAAGAACAAGGCAAGTCCCTCCCCCAGGGGCGTTAGCCCAGCAAGACGAGGGTGGCCAGGCCCAGGAACGAGAAGAAGCCCATCACGTCGGTGACGGTGGTCAGCACCACGCCGCCCGCGAGCGCCGGGTCGATGTTCATCCGGCGCAGCAGCAGGGGCACGCCGACGCCGGCCAGGGCGGCCGTGACCAGGTTGATCATCATCGCCGCGGCGATCACCACGCCCAGCATCGCGTCGCTGAACCACAGCGCCGACACCGTGCCCACCACCACTGCCCAGGCCAGGCCGTTGAGCGCGCCGACCATCACTTCCTTGCTGAAGAGCGCCTTGAGGTTACCGCTGCCGACCTGGCCCAGCGCCATGCCGCGCACCATCAGCGTCAGCGTCTGGGTGCCGGCCACGCCGCCCATGCTGGCCACGATCGGCATCAGCACCGCCAGCGCCACCAGCTGCTCCAGCGTGTCGGCGAAGCGCCCGATCACCCACGAGGCCAGGAAGGCCGTGGCCAGGTTGATGCCCAGCCAGATCGCGCGCCGGCGCGCCGCGCGCGGCACCGGGCTGAACAGGTCCTCGTCCTCGTCCAGGCCCGCGGCGCCCAGCGCCTGGTGCGCGGCGTGCTCGCGGATGATGTCGACCACGTCGTCGATGGTGATGCGGCCGAGCAGGATGTTGTTCTCGTCCACTACCGGCGCCGAGATCCAGTCGTGGTCGGAGAACTGGCTGGCGACGTCGTGCGAAGGCGTGTCCACCGGGATCGCCGGCTGCTCGTCGTCGATCAGCTCGTTGATGGGCGTGGTGGCCGCGTGGATCAGCAGCGAGGAAATCGCGATGCGGCCCAGGTACTGGTGCCGGCGGCTGACCACGAACAGGTGGTCGGTGTGCTCGGGGATCTCGCCGCGCAGGCGCAGGTAGCGCAGCACCACGTCCACGGTGACGTCGGTGCGCACCGTGATCACGTCCGGGTTCATCAGGCGGCCGGCGGTGTCCTCGCCGTAGCTGAGCACCTGCTCGAGCCGCTCGCGGTTCTCGCGGTCCATCGACTTGAGCACTTCGTCGATGACGGTGTCGGGCAGGTCCTCGGCCAGTTCGGCCAGGTCGTCGATGTCGAGGTCCTCGACCGCGGCGACGATTTCGTCCGGGTCCATCTCGGCCAGCAGGAACTCGCGCACGTCGTCGCCCACGTGCACCAGCACCTCGCCGTCGTCCTCGGGGTCGACCAGGCCCCAGACGATGGTGCGCTTGGCGGCCGGCAGGGATTCGAGCAGGTTGCCGATCTCGGCCGGCGAGAGCGTGTTGACCAGCCGCCGCACCGGGCCCAGGCGGCCGGTGTCGAGCGCATCCGACAGGAGGCGAAGCTGTCGCGCGGTCTTGTCGTGGCGAACGGCGTCAGCCATCAGGCGGCTCCCGGGAAGGCGCCGCCATTATGCGTTCCCCACCCCCCCACCGCCTACCACCCCGCGCGTGCGCCCTGCGCACGAAGGGCCGCACTTTGGGACGTCCCGGCAGCTCCGCCCAGCAACGATAGGGTTCGCCGCCCGCCCCTCAACACGGCGTCCTGCCCATTGAGGGGCGGCCGTTACGGCATCCTGCCGCGGCGCCCCGGCCGTCCGTCGCACACCGGCTCGAGATCAAGGGCCGGATCAAACGCAATTGATCTGGCTTTGCTCTTGACCTCGATGCGGTGTGCGACTGGGTTCCGGGGCGACGTCGCACACCGACATAGGTCTTCGGAAGTGGAGGCAGGATGCCGGAACGGCCGACATCGGTGGTCAGGATGACGCTCCCGAGTCGGGCCGAAGACCTATGTCGGTGGGCGGCGGCGCTGCCGTGAAGCCACGCATACCGGTCTTTCGTGCGCAACGCGCACGCCAGAATCAGTGGTTGCGGGCGGTGGCGTAGTGGGCAAGGCCGAGCATGGCGTCGCGCCAGGGGCTGGCGGGCAGCCCGTCGAGGGCCCGGGCGGCGAGGGTGGCGTAGTGCTCGGCGCGCTGGCGGCTGTAGGCGATGCCGCCGGTTTGCGCGATCGCGGCCAGCACCTCGGGCATCGCCCCGGCGTCACCGGTTTCGACGATGGCGCGCAGGCGCGAGCGCACCTTGTCGCCGCCGTGGGCCATCGCGTGGATCAGCGGCAGCGTCGCCTTGCCTTCGGCCAGGTCGTCGCCCAGGTTCTTGCCCAGCGCGTCCGCGTCGGCCGTGTAGTCGAGCACGTCGTCGGCGATCTGGAAGGCCAGGCCCAGGTTCATGCCGAAATCGTGAAGCTTCTGCTGGGTGGCGGCGTCGGCGCCGGCCTGCAGCGCGCCCAGGCGCGTGGCGGCGGCGAACAGCACTGCGGTCTTGCGTTCGATCACCCGCAGGTAGGCGGCCTCGTCGGTGTCGGGGTTGTGCACGTGCAGCAGCTGCAGCACCTCGCCCTCGGCGATCTGGTTGGTGGTGTCGGCCAGCACCCGCATGATCGGCATCGAATCGAGCTCGACCATCAGCTGGAAGCTGCGTGAGTACAGGAAATCGCCGACCAGCACGCTCGGCGCGTTGCCCCAGAGCGCATTGGCGGTCTTGCGGCCGCGGCGCAGGTCGGATTCGTCCACCACGTCGTCGTGCAGCAGGGTCGAGGTGTGGATGAACTCGATGATCGCGGCCAGCTGGTGCGGCTCCGGGCCGGCGTGGCCCAGGGCGCGGGCGGCCAGGACCACCAGCATCGGCCGCAGGCGCTTGCCGCCGGCGGCGATGATGTGTTCGGAGATCTGGTTGATCAGCGCCACGTCCGAGGCCAGGCGGCTGCGGATGAGCCGGTTGACGGCCTCCATTTCTGCGGCGGCGAGCCCCTGGATGTCGGCGATGCCGGGGAGGGCGGGGGCGTGGTCGGGGGCGTGGGCAGACATGGCCTCGATTATAAGGGCTGCGCGTGGCCGGGCGGTGACGCCCCGGGGCCGCGGAAGACTTACCCCACCGGGTGCACGGGGCCTACGCCCGCCTGCGGGCCGGGGCTGGCATAATGGCCGCCGGACCAAAACTCCATCGATAAAGGCAGGGAAACCATGGCGCGCGGCATCAACAAAGTGATCCTGGTGGGCAACCTCGGCAACGACCCCGAAGTGCGCTACAGCCAGAGCGGCTCGGCCATCACCACGATCTCCGTCGCCACCTCCGAGAGCTGGAAGGACAAGAACGGCGAGCAGCAGGAGCGCACCGAGTGGCACCGGGTGAAGTTCTTTGGCCGCCTGGCCGAGATCGCCGGCGAGTACCTCAAGAAGGGCCGCCAGGTTTACATCGAGGGCAGCCTGCGCACCGAGAAGTACACCGACAAGTCCGGCGTCGAGAAGTACGCCACCGACATCATCGCCAACGAGATGCAGATGCTCGGCGGCATGGGCGAGGGCGGCGGTGGCGGTGGCCAGCGCGGTGGCGGCGAGCGCAGCGAGCGCCCGGCCCGTCCGGCCAGCGGCGGCCCGCGCGGTGGCGGCGACTACGGCTCGCGCTCCGGCGGCGGCGCGCCGCCCCCGTCGCGCAACGACGATCCGTTCCCGGATGACGACATCCCGTTCTGATCGCGTTCCGACGCATCACCCTCCCCGGCCCCCGCCGGGCGTCCTCGTGCAGGAGTCCTTGAGTGCAAACCTGGTTCGTGACCGGCGGTGCCGGTTTCATCGGCGGTAACTTCGTGCTGGACGCGGTCGCGTCGGGCGTCCGCGCCATCAACCTCGACGTGCTGACCTACGCCGGCAACCTCGACACGCTGTCCTCGCTGGATGGCAACCCGAACCACGTGTTCGTCCAGGGCGACATCGGCGACCGCGCGCTGGTGGCGAAGCTGCTGGCCGAGCACCGGCCGCAGGCCGTCATCAACTTCGCGGCCGAGAGCCATGTCGACCGCTCCATCGACGGCCCGGCGGCCTTCGTGCAGACCAACGTGGTCGGCACCCTCGCCCTGCTCGAGGCGGCGCGCGACTACTGGAAGGCACTCGAGGGCGCGGCCAAGGACGGCTTCCGCTTCCTGCACGTCTCCACCGACGAGGTCTACGGCTCGCTGGGCGACGAGGGCAAGTTCACCGAAACCACGCCGTACGCGCCCAATTCGCCGTATTCGGCGTCCAAGGCCGCGTCCGACCACCTGGTGCGCGCCTTCCACCACACCTACGGGCTGCCGGTGCTCACCACCAACTGCTCGAACAACTACGGCCCGTACCAGTTCCCCGAAAAGCTCATCCCGCTGATCATCCAGAAGGCCCTGGCCGGCGCCCCGCTGCCGGTGTACGGCGACGGCCGCAACGTCCGCGACTGGCTGTTCGTGAGGGACCACTGCAGCGCCATCCGCCGCGTGCTCGAGGCCGGGCGCGTGGGCGAGACCTACAACGTCGGCGGCGACGCCGAGCGCGAGAACATCCACGTGGTGCGCACGCTGTGCGCGCTGCTCGACGCCCGCCGCCCGCGTGCCGACGGCCAGCCGCGCGAATCGCAGGTCACCTACGTCAAGGACCGCCCCGGCCACGACCGCCGCTATGCCATCGACGCCAGCAAGATCCAGGGCGAACTCGGCTGGGCGCCCACGGTCAGTTTCGAGGAAGGCATGGCGGCCACGGTGGATTGGTACCTGGCCAACGAGGCCTGGGTGAACCGCGTGCTCGACGGCAGCTACCGCCTCGAACGCATCGGCACGGAGGCCTGACATGGCGCGCAAGGGAATCATCCTCGCCGGCGGCTCCGGCACCCGGCTGTATCCGATCACGCAGTCGGTCAGCAAGCAGCTGCTGCCGGTCTACGATAAGCCGATGATCTACTACCCGCTCAGCGTGCTGATGCTGGCGGGCATCCGCGAAGTGCTGGTCATCAACACCCCGCACGAGCAGGAGTTGTTCAAGCGCCTGCTGGGCGATGGCTCGCAGTGGGGCATGAAGATCGAGTACGCCGTGCAGCCCAGCCCGGATGGCCTGGCCCAGGCCTTCCTGATCGGCCGCGAGTTCCTGGCCGGCCAGCCCAGCTGCCTGGTGCTGGGCGACAACATCTTCCACGGCACCGGCCTTACCGAGCTGCTTCAGCGCGCCGACGCGCGCGAGCATGGCGCCACCGTGTTCGGCTACTACGTGCGCGACCCGGAGCGCTACGGCGTGGCCGAGTTCGACGCCACCGGCAAGGTGGTCGGGCTGGAAGAGAAGCCGGCCAGGCCCAAGTCCAACTACGCCGTCACCGGCCTGTACTTCTACGACGGCCGCGCGCCGGAGTTCGCCGCGGCGCTCAAGCCTTCGCCGCGCGGGGAACTCGAGATCACCGACCTCAACCGCTGCTACCTCGACGAGGGCGCGCTGCAGCTCGAGCAGCTCGGCCGCGGCTACGCCTGGCTCGACACCGGCACCCACCAGTCGCTGCTGGAAGCCTCGAACTTCATCGAGACCATCGAGGCGCGCCAGGGCCTGCGCGTGTGCTGCCCGGAGGAAATCGCCTGGGGCAACGGCTGGATCGACGACGCCCAGCTGCAGGCCCTGGCCCGGCCGCTGGCCAAGAATGGCTACGGCGAGTACCTGCTGTCGCTGGTGCAGCGCGGGGTCGTGAAGTGAAAGTAACCGAGACCGCCCTGCCGGGCTGCCTCATGTTCGAGCCGAAGGTCTTCGGCGACGACCGCGGCTTCTTCTTCGAAAGCTGGAACCGCGCCGCCTTCGCCGAGCACGGGCTGGCGCCCGTGTTCGTGCAGGGCAACGTGTCCTCGTCGGTGCGCGGCGTGCTGCGCGGGCTGCACTACCAGTGGCCCAACCCGCAGGCCAAGTACGTCAGCGTGCTCGAGGGCGAGGTCTACGACGTTGCCGTCGACATCCGCCGCGGCTCGCCCACGTTCGGCCAGTCGCTCGGGGTGGTGCTGTCGGCCGAGAACAAGCGCCAGTTCTGGATCCCCGAGGGCTTCGCGCACGGCTTCGTGGTGCTGTCCGAGCGCGCCACCTTCCACTACCTCGTCACCGCGCCCTACGACCGCGCCGCCGACGCCAACCTGCGCTGGAACGACGCCGCCTTCGGCATCGACTGGCCGGTCTCCGAGCCGCTGCTCTCGCCCAAGGATGCGGTCGCGCCCTTCCTCGCCGATGTCGCCGAGGATCGCCTGCCGGTCTACGGCGGATGAGGATCCTGCTGCTGGGCGCCAACGGCCAGGTCGGCGAAGCCCTGCGCACGCCGCTCGCCGCGCGCGGCGAGCTCGTCGCCACCACCCGCAGTGGCCGGCTGCCCGACGGCACGCCTTGCCTCGCCGCCGACTTCGCCGAACCCGCCAGCCTCGCCGGCCTGGTCGATGCCGTGCGCCCCGACTGGGTGGTGAATGCCGCCGCCTACACCGCGGTCGACCGCGCCGAGGACGAACCCGACCTCGCGCACCGCATCAACGCCGAGGCACCGGGCCTGCTGGCGCGCGCCTGCGCGGCCGCGGGCGTGCCCTTCGTGCATCTCTCCACCGACTACGTGTTCGACGGCAGCGCCTGCCGGCCGCTGCGCGAGTCCGATCCGGCCGCGCCGCTGGGGGCTTACGGCCTGAGCAAGTGGCAGGGCGAACAGGCCGTGCGCGACAGCGGCGCGACGCACCGCATCTTCCGGCTCAGCTGGGTGTACGCCGCGCGCGGCAGCAATTTCCTGCTGACGATGCTGCGGCTGGCGCGCGAGCGCGGCCACCTGCGCGTGGTCGCCGACCAGGTCGGCGCGCCGACCGCGGCCCACCGCATTGCGGTGGCCCTGGCCGCCACGCTTGGCGTCGCTCCGGCCACCAGCGGCACCTGGCACCTCGCCGCCGACGGCGAGTGCAGCTGGCACGATTTCGCCGCGGCGATCTTCGAAGAGTCGGTGGCCCGCGGTTTGCTCGAGGCCGCGCCAACCCTGGAAGCCATCACCAGCGACCAGTACCCGACCAAGGCGAAACGCCCGGCCTACTCACGGCTGGATTCCAGCGCCTTCGCCCGCGACTTCGGTGCCGGCCTGGGCGACTGGCGCGAAGGCCTGGCCGACGTCCTCGACGAAGTGGCCCGACAGCCCTGAAGTCCCTCCCACCGGGGTGTGATGCCGAAGGCGCGCCGGTCCATCGTCCGCTCGGACATCGCCACCCCTGGCCGAAGGTCGCCTTTGCTTAGCCCGCCCGGGCTGCCTACCATGGGGGCCTCGCCACCGGAGGCCGATTCGATGACCCTGCGTCCCGCCCTGATCGCCCTGCTGCTGCCGGCCCTGCTGCCCGCCGCCAGCCAGGCCGCCCGTCCCTTCGACGCCCGCGACATGGTCACGCTCGACCGCGTCTCGTCGCCCACCCTGTCGCCCGATGGCCGCAAGCTGGTGGTGGCGGTGCGCGAGGTCGACTTCGAGGCCAACAAGGCCAGCACCGGCCTCTGGATCGAAGACCTGCTGGCGCGCGACGCGGCGCCGCCGGTGCGCTTCACCGCCGAGGGCATGAACGTGAACAGCCCGGCGTTCTCGCCCGACGGCGCGCATGTCTTCTTCCTGAGCGCCAAGTCAGGCTCGCAGCAGCTGTGGAAGCAGGGCGTGGCCGGCGGCGACGCGGTGCAGGTCACCGACTTCCCGCTCGACGTGGGCAGCTACAAGCTCTCGCCCGACGGCCAGTCGGTGGCGGTGAGCCTGGAAGTGTTCCCCGACTGCGCCGACCTGGCCTGCACAAAGGCCCGGCTGGACGAGAAGGCCGCGGCCAAGACCACCGGCGTGCTGTACGACAAGCTGTTCGTGCGCCATTGGGACACCTGGATGGACGGCCGCCTGAACCAGCTGTTCGTGGCCCGCTTCGGCGCCGACGGCAAAGCCGCCGGTGAGCCCGTGCGCCTGTCGGCCGGCGTGCTCGGCGACATCCCGTCCAAGCCTTTCGGCGACGCCAGCGAATACACCTGGGCGCCCGACGGCCAGTCCATCGTCTACAGCGTGCGCGCCGCCGACCGCGGCGAGGCCTGGTCCACCAACTTCGACCTGCACCGCGTCTGGGTGCGCGCGCGCCGTGCGCCGCAGAACCTGACCGCAGCCAACCCGGCCACCGATACCGGCCCGGTGTTCAGCGCCGACGGCAAGACGCTCTACTACCGCGCCATGAAGCGCCCGGGCTTCGAGGCCGACCGCCTGGCGCTGATGGCGATGGACCTGGCCAGCGGCAAGATCCGCGAGATCGCGCCCGAGTGGGACCGCTCGGCCAGCAGCATCACGCTCTCGGCCGACGGCAAGTACATCTACACGACCACGCAGGACATCGGTACCTACCCGCTCTACCGCGTGGACATCGCCAGCGGCGCCGCCACCAAGGTGGTGCCGGGCGGCACGCTCGGCGGCTTCGACCTCGTCGGCGACACCCTGGCCTACGTGGTCAGCGACCTCGACACGCCGGGACAGGCCTTCGTCGCCCGCGCCGACGGCAGCGCCGCGCGCCAGGTCACCCGCGCCAACGAGGAAGCCCTCAAGGACATCGCCTTCGGCGAGTTCGAGCAGTTCAGCTTCAAGGGCTGGAACGACGAAACCGTGTACGGCTACGTCGTGAAGCCGGTGGGCTACGAAGAAGGCAAGCAGTACCCGGTCGCCTTCCTGATCCACGGTGGCCCGCAGGGCAGCTTCGGCGACAACTTCCACTACCGCTGGAACGCCCAGACCTACGCCGGCCAGGGCTTCGCGGTGGTGATGATCGACTTCCACGGCTCCACCGGCTACGGCCAGGCCTTCACCGATTCCATTTCGCAGGACTGGGGCGGCAAGCCGCTGGAAGACCTGCAGAAGGGCTGGGCCTTCGCGCAGGAAAAGTATTCCTTCCTCGACGGCGACCGCGCCTGTGCGCTCGGCGGCAGCTACGGCGGCTACATGGTGGCCTGGATCGCCGGCAACTGGCCCGATGGCTTCAAGTGCCTGGTCAACCACGCCGGCGTGGTGGACACCCGCATCATGGGCTTCAACACCGAGGAGCTGTGGTTCACAGAGTGGGAGAACGGCGGCACGCCGGTGCAGGTCCCGCAGAACTACGAGCAGTTCAACCCGATCAACCATGTCTCGAAGTGGAAGTCGCCGATGCTGGTGATCCACGGCCAGAAGGACTATCGCGTGCTGGTCGAGCAGGGCCTGGCCGCGTTCAGCGCGGCGCAGCGCAATGGCGTCGAAAGCCAGCTGCTGTACTTCCCGGACGAGAACCACTGGATCCTCAAGCCGCACAACAGCGTGCAGTGGCACGACGCGGTGAACGACTGGCTCAAGCGCTGGACGAAGGAGTAAGCGCGCAGTGAGTGCCCAGGTCGTCGACCTCGACCGGCTGCGCAAGAGCTGCGCGCAGTGCTCGCTGCACGTGCTGTGCCTGCCGGCCGGCATCGGCGGCGACGACCTGCAGCAGCTCGACGACATCGTGCGCAGCAAGCGCCCGCTGGAGCAGGGCGAAACCCTGTTCCGGGCCGGCCAGAACCTGGGCTCGCTGTTCGTCGCGCGCGAGGGGGCGTTCAAGACGCTCGCCACCAACCAGGACGGCGACGTCCAGGTGATCGGCTTCCACCTGCCCGGCGAGCTGATGGGCCTGGACGCGCTGGGCAGCGGCCACCACGCCTGCGAAGCGCAGGCGCTGACCCGCGCCACGGTCTGCGAGATCCCGCTGACCCAGCTCGAGCACGTGTGCTCCAGGTTGCCGGGCCTGCAGCACCAGCTGCTGCGAATCATTGGCCAGGGCATCAACCGCGACCAGACGCACATGGAAATGCTCGGCCGACGGCAGGCGCCGGAGCGGCTGGCGCTGTTCCTGCACGGGCTTTCCGAGCGCTACCGGCAGCTGGGCCGCCCCGGCGACCAGTTCATGCTGCCGATGAGCCGCGAGGACATCGCCAGCTACCTCGGCATGGTGATCGAAACCGTCAGCCGCACGCTGACCAAGATGCAGGACGACGGCATCATCTCGGTCCGCGGCCGCCAGCTGCAGATCCTGGACATGGCCCGCCTCGACGCCATGGTCCACGGCCCCGCCAAGCCCCACACCCGCGCCCACCCCTGACCTCCCACAAGGTGGCGGGTCACACGGAGCGACACCCCAGGGCGACCAGGACGTCGTGGATGGCGGGTTGGGCGGCGAGCCACGGGCCGGCCATCGTCACCAGGCCGGCGAGGGCGATCACGAAGGCGCCGCCGAGGCGCCAGCCTCGCTGCTTCAGCAGCCCGCCGAGGCGGGCGCCGCTCCAGGTGATGGGCAGCATCGTCGCCAGCGTGCCGGTGCCGAAGGCGAGCATCAGCAGCGCGCCGTGCAGGGCGCTGGCTTCGAGCCAGGCGGCGGCCAGCAGCGTCGTCGACAGGCCGCAGGGCAGCCAGCCCCAGAACAATCCCAGTGCCCAGGGGCGCAGCGGCCCGGCCGCCGGCACCAAGCGCGCCTGGATCGGCCGGAGTTTCTGCCAGAACCACTGGCCACCTCGCGCCACGAAGCCCAGCCGCGCCGGCCACAGCAGCCGCGCCGCCGCGACCAGCAGCACGACGCCCATCGCGACGCGCAGCGACGTGGCCAGCCCGTCGGAGCGCGCCAGCGCGAGCAGGCCGCCGCCGAACCCGCCGACGATGGCGCCGGCCAGCGTGTAGCCCAGCAGGCGACCCCCGTTGAGCGCGAACGCCGGCGCGAAGCCGGGCTTCGGCAGGGACGCGGCCAGCCCGGTGGCGATGCCGCCGCACATCGCCGCGCAGTGCAGCCCGCCGAGCAGGCCGGTGAGCAGTGCCGCCAGCAGGACGGTGACATCGACCGGCATCAGTCGTCCCGGCGCGGTGGCGGCGCGGCCGGCGACTCGCCGCGTTTGGGGTCGGGCGCGGGGCGCTCATCGTCGCCCAGGATGTCGAGCGAGGGCGTGTCGAGATCATCGAACTGCCCGCGCCGCACCGCCCACAGGAAGGCGCCGATGGCGACCAGCAGCAACAGCAGCGAGATCGGGATCAGGGCCAGCAGGATGTTCATGGCGTTCCTTGGTCGACGCGGCCCAGGCGCAATGCGTTCGCGGTGACCACCAGCGAGGAGGCCGCCATGCCCAGCGCGGCCAGCCCCGGCGTCACCCAGCCCAGCGCGGCGAAGGGCAGGGCCACCAGATTGTAGGCCAGCGCCCAGCCCAGGTTCTGCCGGATCACGCGCTGGCTGCGACGGGCCAGCGCCACGGCCTGCGGCACGCGCACCAGCGAGGAACCGGTGAGCACCAGGTCCGCGGCGCGATGCGCGAGCGGCGCCCCGTCGGCCATCGCCATCGACACGTCGGCGCCGGCCAGCACCGGCGCATCGTTGATGCCGTCGCCCAGCATCAGCACGCGGTGGCCATCGGCCTGGAGCGCGCGCACCGCCGCCAGCTTCTGTTCGGGCGACTGGCGCGCGGCCTGCGTTTCGACCCCGAGCGCGTGCGCGGCCGAGGCCACCGCTTCCACGCCGTCGCCGCTGAGGATGCGCGGCGCCACGCCGAGCGCACGCAGCGCGGCGATGGCCGCGCCGGCGTCGGCGCGCAGCGGATCGGACAGCGTGAAGCGCGCGAACGCCGACGCGCCGTCGCCGAGCCAGAGCGCACCGTCATCGGCGCGCGCAGCCGCGAAGTCAGCCCGACCCAGGCGGAAGCGCCGGCCGTCCACGATGCCCTCGACGCCCTGGCCGGGCGTTGCCCGCACGCCCTGCGCGGGCGCCACGTCGCGACGCGCGAAGGCGAGCGCGATCGGATGCCCGGCATCCTGCTCCAGCGCCGCGGCGATACGCAGCCAGGGGGCAACGTCGCCGCCATCGAAGGCCGCCGCGCTGGCCAGCGCCGGCCGGCCGGTGGTCAGCGTGCCGGTCTTGTCCATCACCGCGGTGTCGGCGCGCGCCAGTGATTCCAGCGCATCGGCGCCCAGCGCCAGCACGCCCATGCGCGCCAGCGTGCCGTGGGCGGTGGCCAGCGCCGCCGGCACGGCCAGCGACAGTGCGCAGGGGCAGCTGACGACCAGCACCGCCAGCGCGACTTCGAAGGCCCGCTCCGGCGCGAACTGCCACCACGCGAAGAACACCAGGGCCGCCACCACGAACAGCGCGGACACGAACCGCGTCGCCACCGCATCGGCCAGCCGCGCCACCCGCGGCCGCTGCGCCTGCGCCTGCTCGACCGCGCGCGTGAGCTGCGACAGCCGCGTGTCGCTGCCGGTGCGCTGCACCGCCATCGCCGCCGCCTGCTCGCGGCAGAGGCTGCCGGCGTAGAGCGCGTCGCCGGGCTGCCGGGCCACCGGCACCGATTCGCCGGTGAGCAGGGACTCATCGAACGAGGCCGCGGCCTCGAGCAGCGCGCCGTCGGCGGGCACCGCTTCACCAACACCCACCAGCACGACGTCGCCGGCCTGCAGCGCGGCCACCGGCACCTGCTCGCGGCCCGCGGGCGCGCGGCCAGCAGGAACAGCACGAACATCACTGCCGCGTCGTACCAGACGTGACGCCCGCCGCGCAGGGTTTCGAACAGGCTGGCGAAATACGCCAGCAGCACAGAACTCGCCACCAGCGTGTCCATGCCCGGGCGCCGGTGCCGCAGCTCCACGGCCATGCCGGCCAGGAAGGGCCAGCCGGAGAAGAACACCACCGGCGTCGACACCAGGAAGGTGATCCAGCGGAAGAAGTCGCGCGTGGCCGGCGCCATTTCGTTGGCGGTGTCGAGATAGAGCGCCTCCGCGAACATCATCGCCTGGGTCGCGCCCAGCACCGCCACGCCCAGGCGTGCGATCAGGCGGTTGCGTTCGCGGCGGCGCTCGCGCTCGGCGGCTTCGCCCTGCGCGAGGTGCGGGCGATAGCCGAGCGCGGCCAGCCGCGACAGCAGCCGCGACAGGGGGGCGCGCGCGGGATCCCAGCGCAGCCGCACGCGGCCGGTGATGGCGTTCGCACCGACCTCCAGCACGCCGTCCTCGCGCACCAGCGCGCGGTCGATCAGCCAGGCGCAGGCGGCGCAGCGCATGCCTTCCACCACCACCGTGACCTGGTCGCCTTCGGCGGTGCGCACCACGTGGCCGGCCTGCACGTCGGCGCGGTCCCAGCTGGCGAAGTCGGGCGCGGCTTCGTCCACGCGGGCACCATCCTCGCGCCGCAGGCGGTAGTAGTCGTCGAGCCCGGCGTCGGCGATCCACTGCGCCGCGGCACCGCAGCCGTGGCAGCAGACGGCGCGCGCCTCGCCGGCGACGGTGACCCGGGGCGGGTCGGGGGGAAGGGGCTCGCCGCAGTGGAAGCAGGCGGGGCCGGGCGGGCGGTTCATTCGGCGCTGACCGCGGGCTCCAGCCGAAGCGCGGTATCACCGGGCCGGTAGCGGCCAACCAGGCGCCAGCTGCCGTCGGCGGCGACCAGGCGGAGGTGCCAGGCCTCTTTCCCGACCAAGGCCCCCGCCGCGTGCCAGCCCCGCGGGTGCGGCGACAGCACCAGTTCGCGGTCCAGGCTCGATTCGATCGGATGCACCAGCTGCAGCCGCGGCGCCACGGGCCCGGAACCCGGCAGCACCTGCACCAGCACGCCGCCGTCGTCGAACGCGAGCTCGGCCGACAGGCCCAGTCGCGCCGCGGCCTCGTCGGGCGCGAGCGAAGTGACCTGCACCTGCGCCGTGCGCCGGACCTTGTCGGGGTTGGTGTCGACGCCGCTTTCGCTGGCGGCCAGCCACAGCGTCCAGAAACCGGCGACCACGGTGGCGGCGGGGATGGCGATCATCAGCCAGGCCACCGGATTGCGGTGCCACTGGCGGGCGGGCGTGTCGGTCATGGGATCGGGCCGAAGAAGCGGGTTTCCTCGACAGCCTGCACGCCCTCGGCGTCGCTGTCGACCACGAAGCGAAGGTCGGCGCGGCCCCTCACGCGGCCGGCCGGGGCGCGCAGCGTCACCGGCACCGTCAGCACTTCCCCGGCGGCGGCGGCGTGGGTGGCCCCGGCCTCCACCAGCACGATGTCCGGGGCGCCCTCGATGCGAACGGTGAACACGTGCGGGCGGTCTTCCTTGTTGACGATGCGCAGCAGGTAGGCGTTCTCGATGCTGCCGTCGGCGGCGACGCGGTAGAGCGCATTGCGGTCGCGGATCACGTCCACCAGCAGCGGCGCGCGGGTGGCGATGCCGACCCCGAAGCCCACCAGCAGCAGGAGCAGCAGGGTGCCGTACACCAGGATGCGCGGCCGCAGGATGCGCGAGGGCTTGCCGTCGAGCGCGTTCTGGGTGGTGTTGCGGATCAGGCCGCGCGGGTAGCCCATCTTGTCCATCACCGAATCGCAGGCGTCCACGCAGGCGCCGCAGGCGATGCACTCGTACTGCAGGCCGTTGCGGATGTCGATGCCGGTCGGGCAGACCTGCACGCAGATCGTGCAGTCGATGCAGTCGCCCAGGTCCTCGGGCGAGTTCACCTCGGGCGGCGGCGGCAGGCCCTCCTGCGCGTCGACCACCAGGCCGGTGGTGGCGCGGGCGCCGGCCTTGAGGTCGGCGGCGCTGCGGTGCTGGGCGGCGTGCACCACCGCGCTGGTGGCGATGTCCATCGGCAGCAGGCCGCGCGCGCGCTGCAGCACGCTGGCCAGGGCGTTCTTCTTGCGGGCGCCGCGCGGCTCGCCGCGCATCGGGTCGTAGGCGATGATCAGGGTGTTTCGGTCGAACATCGCGCTCTGGAATCGCGCGTACGGGCACATGTACTTGCACACCTGCTCGCGCAGCACGCCGGCGTTGCCCCAGGTGGCCAGCGAGTAGAACAGCACCCAGAACGTCTCCCAGCCGCCCCATTCGAACGGCACCATCCGCGCCGCGAGGTCGCGGATCGGGGTGAAGTAGCCTACGAAGGTGAAGCCGGTCCACAGCGCGAACACGAGCCACAGCACGTGCTTGGAGCCTTTGCGCAAGAGCTTTTCGCGGCTCCAGGGCGCGGCGTCGAGCTTCATCCGCTTGTTGCGGTCGCCCTCGGTCCAGCGCTCCATCCAGATGAAGACCTCGGTCCACACCGTCTGCGGGCAGGCGTAGCCGCACCACAGCCGGCCGGCCAGCGCGGTGAAGAAGAACAGCGTGAGCCCGGCCATGATCAGCAGCAGGGCGAGGTAGAAGAAGTCCTGCGGCCAGAAGCTCAGGCCGAAGATGTAGAACTTGCGCGCCGGCAGGTCCCAGAGCACCGCCTGGCGGTCGTCCCACTGCAGCCAGGCGAAGCCGTAGTACATGCCCAGCAGCCAGAACACCGCGGCCTTGCGCAGCGTCTGGAAGAAGCCGCCCTGCTCGCGCGGATAGACCTTGCGCTCGGAGACGTAGAGGCCGACCTCATCCACCAGCTCGACGGGAATCTTGCCTGCCATCGATCAGTCCTTCGGCAGCGGGCGGTTGAAGCGGCTAGCCGGCCTGAGCAGGATCCAGGTGAACAGGCTCGAGCTGGCCGTGCACGCCCAGAAGGTGAAGAACCCGATCGTGTAGCCCACGCCGCGGCTGATCTCCAGGTGCGGGAAGGTCAGGTCGCGCAGCTGCAGCGGGTCGACGAAGGCGAAGAACACCATCGTCGCCACGCCCGCCGCGAAGAAGCTCGGCCACAGGATCGCCCCGAGCCGCTGCGCCAGCGGCCGGGGCGGGTGGTCGAAGCCGCGTTCGGCTTCGAGCCTCATGGGGCTCCCGACGGCTCGCCGGCGTTGGCCGCGTCGCCGTGCGACAGCGACCAGACATAGGCGGCCGCGAGGCGGGTGCGGGTCTCGCCGATGATGGGCAGGTGCGCCGGCATCATGCCGTTGCGGCCCAGCGTGATCGCCTCGCGGATGCTGTTGAAGTCGCTGCCGTACAGCCAGGCGTCGTCGGTCAGGTTGGGCGCACCCAGGGCCGGGTTGCCCTTGCCCTCGATGCCGTGGCACGCGGCGCAGACGCCGCCGAACTTCGCCTTGCCGGCCGCCACCAGCGCCGGGTCGGCCTTGATGCCCGACAGGCTCTGCACGTAGGCCGCGACTTCGGTCACGCCGACGTCGCCGCCGACGGCCGGGGCCAGGGCCGGCATCGCCGCCTGGCGGCCGTGCAGGATGGTGGTGAGGATGTCGTCGGGCGAGCCGCCCCACTGCCAGTCGGCGTCGGTGAGGTTGGGGAAGCCCTTGGCGCCGCGCGCATCCGAGCCGTGGCACATGGCGCAGTGGTTGGCATACAGGCTGGCGCCGAACGCGACCGCGGCCGGGTCCTTGGCGATCTGGTCGATCGGCATGCCGTCGAAGCGGCCGAAGGCCTCCGCGAGCTTCGCATCGGCCTCGGCCTTGTCGGCGTCGTGCTCGCCGGCCGATGTCCAGCCGGAGGTGCCGGCGAAGTTGCCCATGCCCGGGTACCAGATGAGGTAGCCGACCGAGTAAATGATGGTCAGGTAGAACAGGTTGATCCACCACTTCGGCAGCGGCTTGTTGTACTCGGTGAGGTCACCGTCCCAGACGTGGCCGGTGGTTTCGGCGTCCTTGTTGCCGTCGGACTTGCGCTTGCGCGCCGTCCACCACAGCAGCCAGGTGGTGGCCACGATGTTCAGGACCACGAGGAAGATGACGTAGAGGGACCAGCCGGTCGTCATGGGGTGTTCTCGCTCTGGTCTTCATCAAGGGGAATGCGGGAGGCTTCGTCGAACTCGGGCTTGCGCTTGGCGCTGTACACATAGGCGGCGCCGGCGATGAACGCGACGAGGGCGATGACGGTGAGGATTCCGGAAATCATGTCGGTCACCCCTTTGGTGCGTGCTTGCCCAGGCCCTGGAGGTAGGCGATGAGCGCGTCGAGTTCGGACTTGCCGGCGACCGCGGCGGCGGCGCCATCGATCTCCTCGTCGGTGTAGGGATCGCCGATGCGCTGCAGCGCGCGCATGTTGCGCGCCACCGCGCCCGGGTCCACCGGGGTCTCGGCCAGCCACGGGTAGCCGGGCATGTTCGACACCGGCACCACGTCGCGGGGGTTGATCAGGTGCACGCGGTGCCAGTCATCGGAGTAGCGGCCGCCGATGCGGGCCAGGTCGGGGCCGGTGCGCTTGCTACCCCACTGGAACGGGCGGTCGTACACCGACTCGCCGGCCAGCGAGTAGTGGCCGTAGCGTTCGGTCTCGTGGCGCAGCGTGCGCACCATCTGCGAGTGGCAGTTGTAGCAGCCCTCGCGCACGTAGATGTCGCGGCCGGCCAGTTCCAGCGGCGGGTAGGGCTTGATGCCCGGCAGCGGCTTCACCGTTTCCGCCTGGTACATCAGCGGGACGATCTCGGCCAGGCCGCCGAAGGAGATGACGACGGCGATCAGGATCGCCATCCAGCCGATGTTGGTCTCGAGTTTCTCGTGGCTCATGTCCGTGTCCTTACGCGTGGCTGGCTTCGGGGGCGGCGGGCAGCACCGGGGCGGCCACCAGGCCCTTGGCCTGCTGGAACGTGCGCCACATGTTCACCACCATCAGCACCATGCCGGCCACCACCAGCACGCCGCCGATCAAGCGGATCATGTAGTAGGGGTAGTTGAACTTGACGATCTCGACGAAGGCGTAGGTGAGCGTACCGTCGGCGTTGGAGGCGCGCGCCATCAGGCCCTGGCCGATGCCAGCGATCCACATCGAGGCCGCGTACAGCACCACGCCGATGGTGTGGACCCAGAAATGCAGGTCGATGAGCTTGACCGAGGCCATTTCCTTCAGGCCCAGGCAGCGCGGGATCACCATGTAGATCGAGCCGATCGAGATCATGGCCACCCAGCCCAGCGCACCGGAGTGCACGTGGCCGATGGTCCAGTCGGTGTAGTGGCTGAGCGCGTTGACGGTCTTGATCGACATCATCGGGCCCTCGAAGGTGCTCATCATGTAGAACGAGATGGCGACGATCAGGAACTTGATGATCGGGTCGGTGCGCAGCTTGTGCCAGGCGCCCGAGAGCGTCATGACGCCGTTGATCGCGCCGCCCCAGCTGGGCGCCAGCAGGATCAGCGAGAACACCATGCCCACGCTCTGCACCCAGTCGGGCAGGGCGGTGTAGTGCAGGTGGTGCGGGCCGGCCCACATGTAGATGGCGATCAGCGCCCAGAAGTGCACGATCGAGAGCCGGTAGCTGTAGATCGGCCGGCCGGCGCGGCGCGGCACGAAGTAGTACATCATCCCGAGGAAGCCGGCGGTCAGGAAGAAGCCGACCGCGTTGTGGCCGTACCACCACTGCACCATGGCATCCACGGCACCCGAGTAGAGGGGGTAGCTGTGCATCAGGCCGGCGGGGATGGCCAGCGAGTTGACGATGTGCAGCAGGGCCACGGCGATGATGAAGGAGCCGTAGAACCAGTTGGCGACGAAGATGTGCCGGACCCGGCGCTTGGCGATGGTGCCGAAGAAGACGATGCCGTAGGCCACCCAGACCAGTGTGATCAGCACGTCGATCGGCCAGGCCAGCTCGGCGTACTCCTTGCCCTGGGTGTAGCCCAGCGGCAGCGAGATGGCCGCGGCAAGGATCACCGCCTGCCAGCCCCAGAACACGAAGGCGGCCAGCTTGTCCGAGATCAGCCGCACGTGGCAGGTGCGCTGGACCACGTACAGGCTGGTGGACATCAGGGCGCAGCCGCCGAAGGCGAAGATCACGGCATTGGTGTGCAGGGGCCGCAGCCGGCCGAAGCTCAGCCAGGCGGTGTCGAAGTTCAGCGAGGGCCAGTAGAGCTGGGCGGCGATCAGCACGCCGACCGTCATGCCCACCAGCCCCCAGACGACCGTCATCACCGCGAACTGCATGACGACCTTGTCGTTGTAGGTTTCCACCTTGTTGTCCAGCGCCATCGGATCATCCCCGGTTTCGTTGCGTGATTATCCGCAGCACGTTTGGACCCCGGCTTGACCGAGGTCAATTCACACGGAGGGTGGCGCTCGGGCCGGGCCGGGCTCAGCCGTCGGTCGGGTGCGCGAGCGCGGCCTTGACGGCGGCAAGGAAGGCGGGATCCGGCACCGCGCCCAGCTTTTCCGTGCGGGCCAGCACCCGGCCCTCGGCGTCCAGCAGCACGAGGGCGCTGGAGTGGTTGAACTCGCCATCGGCCAGGGCGCGGTAGCGGATGCCCAGCAGGGCGGCCACCCGGCGCACGCCGGCGGCCTCGGTGCGGGCCAGGGTCCAGCGGGCCGGGTCAAGCTTGCGCTTGCCGGCCACCGAGGCCAGGGCTGCGGTGTCGTCCCGGGCCGGGTCCAGGCTGACCAGCAGGATGCCCAGGCGGCTGCGCTCCTCCGGCGTGAGCTGGTGCTCGACGCCCTTGGCGCTGTCCACGATCAGCGGGCAGATGTAGCGGCAGGAGGTGTAGAACATCGCCACCAGCTGCGGCTTGCCGCGGCGGTCGGCCAGCACGAAGGGCTTGCCGGCCTGGTCGCTGAAGGCATCGTCGAGCAGGTAGATCGAATCGTCGGGCAAGGCGGCCGGCGCGGCGGTGGAGAGGCCGGGCAGCAGCAGGCAGGCCAGGGCGAGGGTGCGCAGCAGGCGGGTCATGGGGCGGCTCCGGGCAGGTCGCGGGCGCAGCGGAAGCCCAGGTTCTTCGTGGTGTCGTCGCCCTCCAGCGCGGACAGCATGGCCACCCGCATCAGCACGGCGTAGTTCTCGCGGTCGTCCATGCTCAGTGCTCCTGCGCCACAGAAGCGCAGCGCGTCGGGGTCGCCCTGCTCGCGGTTGTCGCCCGAGACCAGCATGGCCGAGTGGTCCTCGACCCATTCCCAGACCAGGCCGTGCAGGTCCTGGATGCCGTGCACGTCGGGCGCGGACTGGCCCACCGGAGGCAGCGGCCGGCCCGAGGGCACCGAGTACCAGGCCAGGATGCGCTCGCGCCAGGCCGGGTCGCTGCGGGCGTCGGCGCGGGTTTCGTCGGCGGCCGCGGCGTACTCCCACTCCGACCAGGTCGGCAGGCGGGCATCGATGGACTCGCAGTAGGCCTGGGCGGCGAACCAGCTGACCATCACGACCGGTTGCTCCGGAAGTGCGTTAGCACCGAGTTCCGTGGGACCGGCCCAGTGCTCGAGGTAGCGCGACTCGGCGAACACCACCGGCGCCTTGCCGCGCTGCCAGCGCGGGTGCTTGCGCACGAAGGCCAGGTAGTCGGCGTTCGTGACCGGCCGCTGCTGCAGCGCGAAGCCCGGCAGCGTCACCTTGCCGCCGGTGTCCTCGTAGCGCAGCACCGAGGCGAACTCGCCACCCGGCAGCGTGCGCCAGGCATTGTCGGCACCGGCCGCGACGGCACCGGCACAGGCGCCGATGCCGAGCAGGGACATCGCTAGGAGGCCGGCGCGCATGTCAGTGCGCCGCGCCTTCGCCGCGCTCGGTGCTGGCGCGCACCTTGGCCACGTCCTCCTTGCTCACGCGGCCCCCCGGGTTGCCCCAGCTGTTGAGCGTGTAGGTGAGGATGTTGGCGACCTCGTCGTCGGTGAGCTGGCTCATCGGCGGCATCACCGAGTTGTAGTCCTGGCCGTTGACCTTGATCGGGCCGGTGAGGCCGTTGAGCACGATGCCGGCCAGCTCGGCGTGCGAGCGCGTCATCCAGTCGGACTGGGCCAGCGGCGGGAAGACGCCCGCGAGGCCCTTGCCGTCCGGCTGGTGGCAGGTCGAGCAGGTGCCGGCAAACAGCGCCTGGCCGGCCGCGACCTGGTCCTCCAGCGTGAGCGTGCCGGCCGCGTTGGCCGCGGCCGCGGCCGCCACCGGCGCCATGCTGCCGGCCTTGTCGCCGAGGTAGACCTCGTCGACTTCCTTGCCCGAGTAGATGGCCGGGTTCTCGGCGCCGTCCACCTTCAGGATCGCCAGCGCGCCCTTGTTGAAGGCGCGGAACAGGGAGTGGTCGACCAGCACGTAGCTGCCCGGCACCTCCAGGTGGAAGTCGGCCATCGCGGCGCCGCCGGCCGGAATCAGGGTGGTCTGGACGTTCTCCTGGTACTTCGTGCCGCCCTCGAACCAGACCTTGTCGAAGATTTCGCCGATCACGTGGAAGCTCGAGATCAGGTTCGGGCCGCCGTTGCCGACGTACATGCGCACGCTCTCGCCGACGTTGGCCTTGAGCGCGTTGTCGCCGGTCATGGAGTTCTCGGCACCGTTGAACAGCACGTATGTGGCGTTCTCGTCGATCGCCTTCTGCATGTCGAACGGCGCGTAGCCTTTCTCGCGGTACTTGGTGGTGGTGTAGAAGTCGCCCTGCATCACGTAGAACTCCTTGTCCACCGGCGGCAGGCCTTCGGGCGGCTCGACCAGGATCAGGCCGTACATGCCGTTGGCCACGTGCATGCCCACCGGCGCGGTGGCGCAGTGGTAGACGTAGAGGCCGGCGTTGAGCGCCTTGAAGGTGAACTGCGAGCTGTGGCCCGGAGCCGTGAACGTGGACGCGGCGCCGCCGCCCGGCCCGGTCACGCCGTGCAGGTCGATGTTGTGCGGCATCTTCGAATCGGGATGGTTGTTGAGGCGGAACTCGACCGTGTCGCCCTGGCGCACGCGGATGAAGCTGCCGGGCACCGTGCCACCGAAGGTCCAGAAGGTGTAGGTGACGCCTTCGGAAATCTCCATGTCGACTTCGCGCACCTCGAGGTTCACGACCACCTTCGCGGGGAAGTCGCGGCCGGTGGCCGGCGGCACCAGCGGCGGGCTTGTCAGGATGGCCTCGATCGGTTCGCCCTGGGGCGGACCGAAGTCGCCCTTGCGCGAGCCGCCGGTGTCGCCACTGTCGACGGTAGCCGCCGTGGCCTTGCCCCGCGAGTCGAGGCCGGCATTGGGATTGTCGCGACAGCCAGGAAGCACGAGCAGGGCGGCGATGGCGAGGGTGAGCAGATGGCGTTTCATGGGTCGTCTCCGGTTTGGGACTTCGTCGATGCAGTTCGGAAGCCAGCTTGCGCGTCTGCCGGCCCGGCTTCGTTGACGTACGTCAAGCGCGGCAACCGAGGGTCGGACTGCGCCACCTGGTGGCAGTGTGAGCCCGGGGCGGTTTCACGCTGATTGCAGTCCGCTTGACCTGACTCAATGGCGCGGGCGCGGGTTGCCGTCAGCATTGTGAAGACCCGACCTGGGCCATCGACGGACCGCGCCATGAAACTCCAACACTGCCTCCGCCTCTCTCTCGGACTCCTGGCGCTGCAGGCCCCGCTGCCTGCGGCGGCCGACGGTTGGACCGCGAACCTGCGCTATCGCCATGAAACCGTCGAGGATGCCGCCTTTGCGCGCGAGGCCCACGCCGACACCCTGCGCCTGCGCCTGGGCTGGAGCCGCGCGCTGGTGTCCGGCTTCTCGACCGGGTTCGAGCTCGAAGGCTTGGCCGAACTGGGCGATCGCTTCAACTCCGGCGCGAATGGCCAAACCTACTACCCGCAGGTTCCCGATGCGCGCGTGCTCGAGGTCAACCAGGCCTGGCTGCGCTGGCGCGGCGAGCGCGGCGGCAGCACGCTGGGTCGCCAGCGCGTCGCTTTCGACAACCACCGCTTCATCGGCAACGTCGGCTGGCGCCAGAACGAGCAGACCTTCGATGGCGTCTCGGCGGACGCGACGCTGCGCGAGGGGCTGGTGCTGCGCTACGGCTGGATCGATCGGGTGCATCGCGTGTTTGGCGACGAGGCCCGCGACCCGCTCGCACGCGAGCGCCGGCTCGACTCGCACCTGCTCAACCTGGCCTGGCAGGGCGCGGGTGGCAGCGTGGTCGGCTATGGCTACTGGCACGAGGACGAAGACATCGCGACCGCCTCCACGCGGACGCTCGGCATTCGCTGGAGCGGCCAGCAGCCCTTGGCCGGGGCGGGCTTCGGCTGGACGCTGGAAGCCGCCAACCAGCGCGACCACGCCGCCAACCCGAACCCGACCGACGTCGACTACTTCCTGGTCGAGCCCTCGCTTCTTGCCGGCGGCCTGAGCTGGAAGCTGGGCTGGGAGCAGCTCGGTGGTGACGGCGCGCGCGCCTTCCAGACGCCGCTGGCGACGCTGCACGCGTTCAATGGCTGGGCCGACAAGTTCCTGGTCACGCCGGCGAATGGCCTCGAGGACCGCCAGCTGTCGGTCGGCGGCAAGTTCGGCCGCGGTCGCCTCGACGACAGGCTGGCCTGGACCGTGGCCTACCACGACTACCGATCGGCCGAGGGCAGCCTCGACTACGGCCGCGAATGGAACGCGTCGCTGGCCTTCCCGCTGCCCGCGCAACTGACGGGCCTGGTCAAGTTTGCCGACTACCGCAGCGACGGCTACGCCCGCGACACCCGCAAGCTATGGCTGCAGGTCGAATGGGCGTGGCCTTCGCCCTGACGCCGCCGCCCTGATCGTGTAGGAGGGCCTTCAGGCCCGAAGCTTTTCGGCGAGGAGCTTCGGGCCTGAAGGCCCTCCTACAGGGAGCAGGAAAAAAAGGGCCCCGCGGTCGGCGGGGCCCTCCGGCGCTACGCGATCCCATGCCGGATCAGTAGACGTCGTTCACCGTGTTGTTGACGTTGAACTTGCCGGTCGGCGTGATCAGGCGCGGATCGTCCAGCACCGCCTTGAGCTTGCGGGTGCGGTCATCCACCACCACGATCGCCGAGCGCTGGTCCTTGCCGTTCCAGACCGAGAACCAGACCTCGTCGCCGGCCGCGTTGTATTCGGGCTGCACGACGCGCTTCGGGCCTTCGCCCAGGTTCGCCCACTCCGCGATCGGCAGGACCTCGTAGCCGCCGTCGAGGTCGTCGATGTCGAACACCGCGATGGACTGCGAGACCTTGGCGTCCGGATTGAGCGGCGTGTCGACCCAGAGGTTGCGCGACTTCGGATGGGTCTTGATGAAGAGCGAGCCGCCGCCCTGGCCGTTGAGCACCTCGACCACCTTCCAGGCCTGGTCCGGATGCTTCTCGGGATCGGTGCCGATCAGCGTGATCTTCTCGTTGCCAAGCGCCGACGTGCCCCAGACCGGGCCGTACTTGGGATGTACGAAGTTGGCGCCGCGGCCCGGGTGCGGGATCTTGTCGACGTCGATCAGCCCGACCATGCGCTGCTCCTTCGAGTCCACCACCGCGATCTTGTCGCTCTGGTTGGCCGCGGTGAGGAAGTAGCGCTTGCTCACGTCCCAGCCGCCGTCGTGCAGGAAGCGCGCCGCGTCGAGGGTGGTGATCTTGAGGTTGTCGATGTCGCTGTAGTCCACCAGCAGGATGCGGCCGGTCTCCTTGACGTTGACGATGAACTCCGGGTGCTGGTGGCTGCCGACGATGGCGGCCACGCGCGGTTCCGGGTGGTATTCCTGCGTGTCGACGGTCATGCCTCGGGTCGAGACGATCTTGATCGGCTCCAGGGTCGGGCCGTCCATGATCACGAACTGCGGCGGCCAGTAGGCGCCGGCGATCGCCAGCTTGTCCTCGAAGCCCTTGTACTTCGAGGTCTCGACCGAGCGCGCCTCGAGGCCGATCTTGATCTCGGCGACGCGGTCGGGGACCTTCATCCACATGTCGATCAGGTCGATCTTGCCGTCGCGGCCGATGGTGTAGATGTAGCGACCGGAGTGCGAGACGCGCGAGATATGCACCGCGTAGCCGGTCTTGATGATGTTGATGATCTTCTTGGAGGCGCCGTCGATCAGCGCGATCTCGCCGGAATCGCGCAGGGTCACCGAGAAGACGTTGCCGAGGTCGTAGTCGTTCATCTGCTTCTTCGGGCGGTCCGCGACCGGCACCATGATCTTCCAGCTGTCGCGCATCTCGGCCATGCCCCATTCCGGCGGGCTGGGCGGGGTGTGCTGCAGGAAGCGCCCCATCAGGTCGACCTGTTCGGTCGTCAGCTCGCCGCCGGTGCCGAAATTGGGCATGCCGCCCGGCGAGCCGAAGTTGATCAGGGCCTTGAGGTAGTCGGTGCCGCGGGCCTGGGTCAGGTCCGGGGTCAGCGGCTTGCCGGTGGCGCCCTTGCGCAGCACGCCGTGGCAGCCGGCGCAGCGCTGGAAGAAGATGTCCGTGGCCTGCTTGAACTCGTCTTCGGTCATGTCCGGCGCGCCCGCCGTGCGGTGCATGGCCACGTCGGCGGATACCAGGGTCGATGGCGCGCCTTCGTAGGCGGCCTGGGCCTGGCTGGTGCCCGGATGCGCCTGGCCCTGGGCCGGGTCCGCCGCGCCGGCGATGCCCTTGCGCGCCGTGGCCACCTGGTCCGGGCTGAAGCGCACGTCGGAGTCGTTGAGCTTGTGCATCACGTGGTTGAGGATCGCGGCGATGTCGGCGTCGCCGAGGTGGCTCATCGCCGGCATCACCGAGTTGTATTCCTGGCCGTTGACCGTGATCTTGCCGCTCAGGCCGGCCAGTACCGCCTGCAGGGCCGCATCCGGATCGTTCTTGATCCAGTCCGAATCCTTGAGCGGCGGGAAGGCGCCGGCCAGTCCCTGGCCATTGGCCTGGTGGCAGGCCGCGCACTGGGCCAGGTAGCCCGCTTCGCCGGCTTCGGCTTCGGATTTCACGGGGCGTTCGTTGACCTGGTCGCTGGCCGGGTCGGCGGCGAAGGCGGCGCCCCCGGCCCCGAGGGCCAGCGCGATCGCCATGGACGTGCTCAACAGGGTTCGTTTCATTGCAGTAATCCCCACAGTGGTTGGCTAGTCAGTCGTGGTTGGTCCACGTTCAGCGACAGCTTGTGCCTGCGTTCACGCCGTTCCCCTGACCTGAATCAAGCGAACGCAGCTTCCCCTCGGCGCCGGCCCCGCACTTTGACCGGTGTCAATCCGCGACCGGGAGGCGATGGCATACCGTGGCGGCGTATCCCACGGAGCCTGCCATGACGCATTCCCCGCTTTTCCTCGCCCTGGCCGCAGCCCTTGTGCCGGGCCCGGAGCCGACGCCCGAGCCTTTGAAGGTGCTCGATGCGGTCGTGGTCGTCGGCAGCCGCAGTGCAGAACCGATCCGTCAGGTGGTCGGTACGGCCAGCCAGGTCGACCGTGAGCTGCTGGAGCAGCGCGGGGTGCAGACGCTCGACGACCTGGCGCGCCTCGTGCCGGGCATGGAGGTCGCGTCGGATCCCAACCGGTTCGGCGCACTGGGCTTCAACCTGCGGGGGCTGGACGGCAATCGCGTCAGCGTCGAGCTCGACGGCATTCCGCTGGCCGACGGTTTCGGCGTCGGGCAGTTCGCGCAGGCCGGGCGCGACCTGGTCGAGCTCGGCATCGTCGATCGGGTTGAAGTGCTGCGTGGGCCAGCCTCGACGCTGTATGGAAGCAAGGCGCTGGCCGGCGTGGTGGCGTTCTGGACGCCGGACGCGGCCGACGCTGCCTGGCGCGACGATGACCAGCGGATGCTGTGGTCGCTGCGCACCGGCGCGGCCAGCCGCGACGACTCGCGCTGGCTGTCCGGCAGGATGGTGGCGCGCAACAGCGACACGCGCCTGACCGCGCTGGTGGCGCTGGGGCGCCGCCAGGGCCACGAGTCACAGAACAACGCACGCAAGGCCGAAGATGCCGCCAACCCCGCCGACTTCCGCAGCGACAGCGCGCTTGCAAAGTTCGGCTTCGATGCCGGCGGCGCCGGAAGCTGGACCGCGACGCTGGAACAGGGCCGGGGTGAACGCCGGACCGACGTGCAGTCGCAGCTGTTTGGCCCCGGCCGCTTCGCCACTACTTATGCGCTGCTGGCGGACGATCGCTACCGTCGCGACCGGGTGAGCCTGGCCGCGGACTGGGATGCCGTCGGGCCGCTGGGTCCGGTGCGCGCGCTGGCCTATCGCCAGTCGAGCCGCAGCGAGCAGTGGAGCGACCAGTTCCGGCTGGCCGACCGCGCCACGCCATTCGCATCGCGTCGAGAGCGCGGCTTCGTTTTCCAGCAGGTCAGCACGGGGCTGGAACTCACCGCGCAGTGGCGTGGCGAGGCCGCCGGCCTGACGCACTGGCAGGTCTTCGGCCTGGATGTCGCGCGCCACGAGTTCGAGGGCCTGCGCGAGGGCCTTGAAACCCATCTCGGCACCGGCGCCAGCACCCCCGTCATCCTTGGCGAGGTTTTTCCGTTGCGTGACTTCCCGAACACCCGCGCGACCGAGCTCGGCCTGTTCTGGCAGGACGAGATCCGCTTCGGTGGCGGCTGGGCCGTGGTGCCCGGGCTGCGCTGGGAGCACTACCGGCTGGATGCGCGGCCGGACGCGGTGTGGCGCGAGGACAATCCGACGGTCACGCCGGTGTCGCTGGACTCAAGCCGGTTCACGCCCAAGCTGGGCCTGCGCTGGAGCGGCGAGCGGCTCGACGTTTATGCGCAGTATGCGCGCGGCTTCCGGGCGCCGCCGTTCGGCGACGTCAACATCGGCCTGAACCTGCCGGCCTTCAATTACGTGGCGCTGCCCAACCCGGACCTGCGGCCCGAAACCAGCGACGGCTACGAGCTGGGCCTGCGCTGGGCCGGCGACGTGCTGCAGGCCAGCCTTGCGGTGTACGAGAACCGTTTCGAGGACCTGATCGAATCGCGCGCCAACCTCGGGCGCAATGACGAGGGCCAGCTGGTGTTCCAGTCGATCAACCGCGACCGCGCCCGCATCCGCGGCGCCGAGCTCGAGGCGCGTTGGTACCTCGACGCCTGGCTGCCCGCGGCGCCGGGCTGGTACGTGGACCTGTCCGCCGCGTTGGCGCGCGGCGACGACACAGCGCGCAACCAACCGCTGAACTCCGTACCGCCCGGTCGCGCCAGCCTCGCCGCCGGCTATGCGGCGCCGGACGGCGGGTGGGGCAGCGAGCTGCGCCTGACCGGCGTTCGCCGCGTGGATCGCGCCGACCAGACGGCCGCGGCGCTCTACCTGCCGCCGGGCTACTCCACCTGGGATGCCCACGCCTGGTGGGCGATCGGCGAACAGCTGCGGCTGAACCTGACGCTGCACAACCTCGCCGATCGCCGCTACTGGGACTGGTCGACGCTGCGCGGAGTTACCGCGACCGCCGACAACATCGATTTCTACAGCCGCCCGGGACGCGGCGCGAGCCTCGGGCTGCGCGCGGAATTCTGAGCCGGGTTGACGCGGATCAGGGCGCCGCGGGCCGCGCGGCGCTGGAATGCCGGCATGGACGAGACCCTGACCGAAACCCGGACCGAAACCCTGGACCTGCGCGATCTGCCGGCGCCGGAGCCACTGACGCGGGCGCTGGTCGCCGTGGAGGCCCTCGCCGCCGGCGCGGTGCTGCGCCTGCTCACGCCGATGCGGCCGTTGCCGCTGCTGGAGGCCCTGAAGTCGCGACGGCTGGGCTTCTCGGTCGCGGATTGCGAGGGCGGCGGCTGCGCCGTCACCGTGTGGGGCGAAAATGGTCCGGCTGGCGCTTGAGAGCGCGCCGGACGTCGCCGACCCCGGTCGATTCCTTCGCACCGTACCCGTCTGGGGGGTGCTGGCAGGGCTGATGTTGCTGGTCGGGGGCGCGTCGCTGCTGGCGTCGCGCTGGTCGCCGGCGACCGTGGCCCTGGTGCATGTTTTCACGCTGGGCGTGCTCGGCAACGCGATGTTCGGCAGCCTGCTGCAGTTTCTGCCCGCCGCGGCCGGCGTTCCTGTACGGGGTGGCGCGCGGCTCGCGATGGCGCTGCACGCGGCGCTGAACCTGGGCACGGCGTCGCTGGTCGCTGGCCTGTGGCTGCCATCCGCCGGCCTGCGTGCCGCTGGTGCGCTCGGCCTCGGCCTGGCATTCGCGCTGCTGGCGGCGGCGACGCTGCCGGGCCTGTTGGCCCGCTGGCGCGACAGCCTGCTGCACGCGGGCCTGGCGCTCGCGGTTTGCCTCGGTGTCCTCGCCGCCGTGCAGGGCATGCTGCTGGTGGCGGCACTGGCTGGTGCCATCGCCCTGCCCATCGCGCGCTGGACCGACCTGCACGCGGCGACCGGCGTTATTGGCTGGGCGCTGGTGCTGCTGGTCGTGGTGGGTCGCGTGGTCATGCCGATGTTCCTGGGCGCACCCGAGGCGCCCGCGCGCGGCCAGGGCGCCTGGCTGCTGGGCGTGGCGTTCGGCCTGCCGCTAGCGGGACTGCCCTGGGCGATGGCCGGGCAGGGGATGGCGCTGCGCGCGGTCGTCGTGGCGGCCTTGCTGTCGGTCGCCGGCGCCGGGCTCCTGCTGCAGGCGCGTTCGCGCAAGGCGGGCACCGCGCCGCTGGCGAGGTCCTGGCGGCTCGGCTTGATCGCGCTAGCGCTGGGCGGCGTCGTCGTCGGGTGGCCGGGCGCCAGCCCGGTGCTCGCCGGCGTGCTGGTGATCGCCGTGGGGCTGCCGATGCTGGTGCTGGGGATGCTGGTCGAGATCGACGCCTTCCTGGGCTGGATCAGCCTGCACCGCCGCTGCGGACGCGGGCTGCATCTGCCGAGCGTGCAGACGCTGCTGCCGCTGCTGCAGCGACGGCGCCTGCTGCAGGCCTTCGCGCTGGCAGGCGCCGCCCTGGCGCTGGCAGCGCTGGCGCCGCGCGAGCTGCCGGTGCGGTTTGCCGGCGCCTTGCTGATTTCGGCCTACCTGGCGTTGGCCTGGACCCAGCGGGGGTTGGCCCGCACGGTACGGGACTTCGCACGCATGCATTCGCCGCGCTGATGCGGCTACCCGGAGCAAGGCATGAACAACCCCTCACGCTGGCTGGCACGGCTACGCCTGGGCATCGATGCGTTCGACGACGCGCTGCTGCTGTGCCTGGCCGGGCGACGGCGCCTGGTCACGGCGGCCTCGCGGGTGAAGCAGCGCGAGGGACTGCCGGTGCGCGACCCCGGCCGCGAGCGCCGGATCGTCGCCCGCGGCCAGTCGCTGGCGCGCCGGCTTGGCCTGCCGCCGGCGCTGGCGCAGGACCAGATGGCGCTGGTGATCGCCGACGGGTGCCGGCTGCAGGGGCTTTCACCTGACCCGGGTCAAGGCGCCGCTGGCACCGACACGGGCACGCTTGCCTCCACCATGAATGCCCCTGAGTACCGCCCCCCTTCGCTGGCGCGCGCCCTGCTGCGCGCGCTCCCGCCGCCGGTGCGCTGGGCCCCGCTGCTGCGCCGGCTGCCGCCGGCCTGGCCCGGGCGCCTGGTCGAGCCAGCCGTGGCGCACCTGCTCGCCGCGCCGCTGGGCGAGGGCCAGCTCGACTTCATGGTGGGCCGTCGCCTCGGCATCGAGGTCTCGGACCTGGGCCTGGGCTGGGTGCTGGAGCTGCACGAGGGTCGCCTGCGGGCGACCGACGAGGCGGCGGAAGCCACGGTGCGCGGTACGGCCACCGACCTGATGCTGCTGGCGAGCCGGCTCGAGGATGCCGACTCGCTGTTCTTCCAGAGACGGCTGGAGCTGACCGGCGATACCGAGCTGGGCCTGACCGCGCGCAACCTGCTCGACCGGCTGCCCTGGGAGTCGGTGCCCTTGGGTGTCCGCATCCTGCTCAATCGCGGCGCCCGGCTGGCGCGCGAAGCGCGTGACGCACACCGGGGCGGGGCATGAGCGCGACCGACCTTCCCGAGCATCTGGTCCGTCCACGCTGGCACCCGGGCCTGGAGCTCGACTACGCGGACCTGACGGCCACGCTCGAACGCCTTTTGCCCTGCGTCGAAGTGCCGCTGCACCTGCCCTGGATCGACGCGATCAGGCAGCTCAAGCGCGAGCGCGGCGCGGTGATCATGGCGCACAGCTACCAGTCACCGGAAATCTTCCACGGCGTCGCCGACGTCACCGGCGATTCGCTGGCGCTGGCCCAGGCGGCAAAGGATTGCCGCGCCGAAGTGGTCGTGCTGTGCGGCGTTCATTTCATGGCCGAGACGGCGAAGATCATCGCGCCGGGAGCGCGGGTGCTGATCCCGGACCTGCGTGCCGGCTGTTCGCTCGCCGACTCGATCACCGCCGCCGACGTCCGGGCCCTGCGCGCGCGCCACCCCGGCGTGCCGGTCGTGAGCTACGTCAACACCACCGCGGAGGTGAAGGCCGAATCGGATGCCTGCTGCACCTCGGCCAATGCGGTGCAGGTGGTCGAGGCGATGGGTAGTGACAAGGTCATCTTCCTGCCCGACCGTTACCTGGGCGCCTACGTCGCCACCCAGACGAAGGTCGAGCTGGTGCTCTGGGACGGTCGCTGCGAAGTGCACGAGACCTTCACTGCCGCCCAGGCGCGGCACGCGCGGGAGCGTTTCGACGCACGACTGGTCGCACACCCGGAGTGTCCGCCGGAGGTGTTGGCCGAGGCTGACTTCGTCGGCTCCACCAGCGCCATGGGCGCCTGGCTGGAACGCGAGCGGCCGGCGCGGGTCGCGCTGATCACCGAATGCTCGATGGCCGACAACCTTAGGCTGCGCTTTCCGGACACGGAGTTCGTCCAGCCCTGCAACCTGTGCCCGCACATGAAGCGCATCACGCTGCAGAACATCCACGCCTGCCTGCGCGACCTGTCCGGCGAGGTCACGGTGCCCTTGGACGTCGCGGCGCGTGCCCGGCGGGCGCTTGACCGGATGCTGGCGGTCGGGCGCGGCGAGCGCGTCTGAGCGTGTCGTCCTCGCCACTGGTCGTGGTCGGTGCCGGGCTCGCCGGGCTGTGCGTGGCGCTTGCCGCCGCCCCGCGCCCGGTCGTGCTGGCCAGCCGCGGCCGCGAGTGCACCAGTGTGCTCGCCCAGGGCGGCATCGCGGCGGCGCTGGGGCCCGGCGACCACCCCTCATGCCACGGCGAGGACACGCTGGCCGCCGGCGCTCGCCACAACGACGCGGCAAGGGTTTCCTGGCTGGTCAGCGAGGCGCCCAAGGCCGTGGCCTGGCTGGCGTCGCTCGGTGTCGAGTTTGATCGGGACGAACAGGGCTGGCAGCTCGGGCGCGAAGGTGGCCACGGCCTGGCCCGCATCGTCCATGCGGGCGGAGACGCCAGCGGCGAGGCGATCATCGCGACACTGGCGCGCTCAGTGGATGCGGCCACGCACGTGACGCGGCTGTCGTCGCACGCGCTCGCGGCGATCGCCCTGTGCGACCACGGCAGCGTGGCCGGCGTGCGCCTGATCTCCAGGGACGGGACGAGCCTTGAGATCGCGGCTTCCGAACTCGTCCTGGCCACCGGCGGCATCGGCGCGCTGTTCGCCGCCAGCACCAATCCGTCGGTTGCCGACGGCGCGGGCCTGGCGTCGGCCCTGGACGCCGGTGCCGAGGGACGCGACCTGGAATTCATCCAGTTCCATCCAACCGCATTGGCCGTGCCTGGATCCGGGCCGTTGCCACTGCTCACGGAAGCCCTGCGCGGCGCGGGGGCAGTGCTGCGCGACGGCAGCGGTCGCGCGCTGATGGCCGGGCGGCACCCGCAGGGTGACCTTGCCCCGCGTGACGTGGTCGCGCGGGCCGTGTGGCAGCAACTCCAAGCCGGCGGCGAGGCCTGGCTGGACATGCGCGGGCTGGGTGAAGAGGGAATGCGTGGGTTCCCGACCGCGTGGGCGACCTGCCGTGCACACGGCATCGACCCGTTGCGCGACTGGGCGCCGGTCACGCCCGCGGTTCATTTCCACATGGGCGGCATCGCCGTGGACGCGAACGGGCGAAGCAGCGTCCGGGGCCTGCATGCGGTCGGCGAGGTCGCCTGTAGCGGCGTGCATGGCGCGAACCGGCTGGCCAGCAACTCGCTGCTCGAATGCGTTGTCGCCGGCCGCGCGCTCGGGGGCCATCTCTCTGCGCCGCGGGACCTTCCCCGGCGGCTGTCGCCAGCACGCTGGGTAAGTCGCGGCGAAGCCGCCGACGCGGCGTCGCTGCAGCGATTGCGAGGATTGCTGTGGCGCAACATGGGGCCGGTGCGCGACGACGTCGGCTTGCGCGCGGCGCAGGCGACGCTGCGCTCGGACCCTTCTCTGGCGCGAACCTGGCAGGGCCGTCTTGCGCTGCGCCTGGTGCACGCCGCGTGGATGCGCCGCGACAGCCTCGGCGCGCATTACCGCAGGGACGCGGCGTGAGCCGTCACCATTCGGTGGCGAATCGCTACGCCTGCGTATGGCGAATGAGTTGATTCGGGTCAGCGACAGTTTCGCCAAGTAATGAAAGAATCGCGCTTTCCTTGTCGGAAGATGGTCATGAACGCCTCGCTTTCCCACCTCCATTCCTTTGATCGAAGTCAGCTGCTTGACTGCGCGAGCGGCGCGATGTTCGGCGCCAACGGCGCGCGGCTTCCCAACGATCCGATGCTGATGTTCGACCGCATCACCGAGATCAGCAGCGAAGGCGGACGACATGGCAACGGCATCATCCGCGCCGAGCTGGATATCCGCCCGGACCTGTGGTTCTTCGCCTGCCACTTCACCGACGACCCGGTGATGCCGGGCTGCCTCGGGCTGGACGCGATGTGGCAGCTCGCCGGCTTCTATCTGCCGTGGCTGGGTGAGCCCGGGCGCGGCCGGGCGCTGGGCGTAGGCAAGGTGAAGTTCACCGGGCAGGTGCTGCCGACTGCGAAGCTGGTCAGCTACGAGATCGACATCCGCCGCGTGCTGCGCGGGCGCCTGAGCATGGTGATCGCCGACGGCAGGATGCTGGTGGACGGACGCGAGATCTACACCGCGGAAGAACTCCGGGTCGGCCTGTTCACCTCGACCGAGGGCATGTGAGCATGCGCCAGGTCGCGATCACCGGCATGGGCATCGTCTCCTGTCTGGGCAACGAGCTCGACGAGGTTTCTGCGGCGCTGCGCGCGAGCCGCTCCGGCATCCGCTACCTGGCGGATGCCGCCGAGCGTGGCCTGCGCAGCCAGGTGGGTGGCTTGCCCGATGTCGACCTCGCCGCGCACATCGACCGCAAGGCACTGCGCTTCATGGGCGATGCCGCGGCGTATGCACACGTGGCGATGCAGTCCGCGATCACTGACGCCGGCCTGGAGCCGGGCCAGGTGCGCAGTCCGCGTACCGGGCTGTTCGCGGGGTCCGGCGGCGGCTCGGCGCAGTGGCAGGTGGAGGCGGCCGACCTGATGCGCGCGCGCGGCGTGCGCAAGGTCGGTCCGTACATGGTGCCTCGCACGATGTGTTCGACCGTGTCCGCGAACCTCGCCACTGCCTTCGGCATCCAGGGGGCGAGCTATTCGATCAACGCCGCCTGTGCCACCTCCGCGCACTGCATCGGTGCCGCCGCCGACCTGATCCGTGCCGGTCGCCAGGACATCATGTTCGCGGGCGGCGGCGAGGAGCTGCACTGGACCCTGAGCCTTCAGTTCGACGCAATGGGTGCGCTCTCCACCCACCACAACGAGCATCCCGCCACCGCCTCGCGTCCTTACGACGCCGGTCGCGACGGCTTCGTCATCGCCGCCGGCGGCGGCATGCTGGTGCTCGAGGACTATGACCATGCAAAGGCGCGCGGGGCGCGCATCCATGCGGTGCTGGCCGGCTACGGCATCAGCTCCGACGGCGCCGACATGGTGGCACCCTCCGGCGAGGGCGCCGCGCGCTGCATGCGCATGGCGCTGGAGGGCCTGGACGCACCGGTCGACTACCTCAACACCCACGGCACCTCGACGCCGCTGGGCGACGTGGTCGAGCTCGGGGCCATCCGCGCCGCGTTCGGCGACGCGGTGCCGCCGCTGTCGTCCACCAAGGGGCTGTCCGGGCATTCGCTCGGCGCCGCCAGCGTGCATGAGGCGATCTATTGCCTGCTGATGATGCGCGACGGCTTCATCGCCGGTTCGGCCAACATCGAGTCGCTGGACCCGCAGGCGGAAGGTTTCCCGATCGTTCGCGAGAGCCGCGACGCCGTGCTCGACACGGTGATGTCGAACAGCTTTGGCTTCGGCGGCACCAATGCCAGCCTCGTGTTCCGCCGCGACCGCGGCTGAGCCCTAGCCGGGCGGCAGCCCCGGCTTGCCCGGCTGTCCGAGCCAGTAGCCGTTGACCGCGCCGCGGCGCGGCGGCGGCAGCGGTGAACGACGCGCAAGGTCGAAATGTTCGACGACCTCGTGCATGCCTTCCGCCTGTGGATACAGGCGCAGCACGCCGACTCCCAATGCGCGCAGCGACGGCAGCTCCGGGCCCAGGTCGGTGACTTCCTCGCCCTGGATCTGGATGCCGTTGATGCGCAGGAAGGGCTCGCCTTCGCGCGTCGCCAGCGGCAGGCCCTCGGGATGCTCGATGCAGCGGAAGCCGCAGGCGTCCTTGGCCACGTCCAGGGCGCGCGCGGTGAAGCAGCGCGCGGAATAGGACAGCGGCAGCCGGCCCCAGGCGATCACCTCGAGCTCGGGGGCCGTGCCGCCCTCGTCGCGGCAGGCGGCCAGCAGGTCGTCGAGCTGCTGCCATCCCTGTTCGACGCCGGGCACCCAGCGGCGCATGCCGTCTTCCGACAGCATCGCCAGGGCGCGGTGGTTGTAGACATTGAGCGTTGGCCCGGCCACGAAGGGCAGGCCGCGCTCCCGGCAAAGCTGTACCGTGGTGAGGTCATTGGCTTCGATCAGGAAGCGCCCGTGGTCAAGCATGCGCATCACGGCGTTGAGCTCCGACTCGGCTTCGACCAGGGCCAGGCTCGAGAGCACGACCTCGCGGCCGTCGACGGCCAGTTCCTCCGCCAGCGCGATCCAGTCGCGCGTGCCGAGCTCACGGCGCTTGCTGCACACCGTTTCGCCCAGGTAGATCACATCGACCGGCCAGCTCGCGGCCTCGCGGTAGAAGGCGAGGGTGCGCTCGCGCGGCCAGAAGTACTGCAGGGGTCCCAGGCTGATTTTCATGCGGTCAGTGCCAGGCGCGGTGGTAGGGGCCCAGGGTGGTCTGGTGGCCCTCGGCGTGGGCCGACAGGGCCTGCTGCCAGTCGGCGCGAGGCGTCCAGGCGGCGGGATCGGCGCGGTGGCGATCGATGGCTTCGCGCCACGTGCGGGTGACCGCGGTGACGTAGGCGACCCCGCGCTGGCGGCCCTCGATCTTCAGCGCCGCGACGCCGGCCTGGGCCAGCTGTGGCAGCAGTGCCAGCGTGTTGAGGCTGGTGGGCTCCTCCAGGGCGTGGAAGATCTCGCCGCCGACCTCGAAGCGGCCCTTGCACACCGTGGGATAGGCGGCGGGCTCGCCGGGCTGGTAGCGATCCATCAGCATGCCGTTCAGGCGCACGCCGCGCTGTCCGTCGGCGTGTTCCTCCCAACGCACGAAGCGTGCCGGCGAGCAGACGCCATGCCGGTTCGGCGACGCGCCGGTGACATAGCTCGAAAGTTGGCAACGGCCTTCGACCATGATGCACAGGCTGCCGAAAGCAAACACTTCCAGTGGCACCGGCGAGACGGTGCATAGCCGCTCCACCTGCTGTAGCGACAAGACCCGGGGCAGTACCGCCCGACTGATGCCGAAACGCTCGTGCATGTAGCGCAGCGCCGGCGCGGTCGTGGCGGATCCCTGCACGGAAAGATGCCGGGCCAGCCGGGGGTGCTCCCGCATGGCGTGGTCCAACACCGCCATCTCGGCGGCGATGATCGCATCGCAGCCCAGCTCGGCGGCCTGGTCCACGGCGGCCTGCCAGACGCGCAAGCGTGCGGTCTCCGGGTAGGTGTTCAGCGCCAGGTAGACCTGGCATCCGCGTGCGTGGGCATAGGCGATGCCGGCGCGCAGCTCGGTCTCGTCGAAGTTCAGGCCCGGGAAGGCGCGGGCGTTGGTCTGGTCGCGGAAACCGGCGTACACGGCGTTGGCGCCGGCATCGACGGCCGCACGCAAGGCCGGCAGGTTGCCGGCGGGACACACCAGTTGCATCGCGGCACTCCGCAGTCGGGGACGGCGCATGGTCCCCTGCGGCGGTCGGTGCCGTCATTGACCTGGGTCAGTTACCCGGCGCGCAAATCCATCCACGATGGGTGCCTGGGCCGGAGGCTGGTCCACCCTCGAACGGAGAACGCCATGAATCCCTATCTTCCCCATGCCCTGATTGCGCTGCTGCTCGCGGCGCCTGCGCTGGGCGCCGCGGTCGCCGGGCCCAACGAACCGCCGGTGCCGGCCGAAGGGCACGCAGGCCACGGGGCGCAGCACGCGCACGGCAGCCAACCCCCAGCAGCCGCCGATGACGCCGACACGGCGCCGGCGATCCGTTGGGCGTCCGACGCACCGCTGCGCGAGGGCATGCGTCGCGTGCGCGCGGCCACCGAGGGGCTGTCGCATGCGGCGCACGGCCACCTTGACGTCGGCCAGGTTAGGGCCCTGTCGGCCGAGCTCGAAGCGGCGGTGCAGGACATGATCGCCCGCTGCCGGCTGGACCCGGCGCCCGATGCCGCCCTGCACCCGCTGCTTGCGCGCGTGCTGCAGGCGAGTGCGGTGCTGGCCGAGGGCGAGTTCGACGCCGCCGCGCTGGCCGAGCTCGAGGCCGTGCTGATGCGCTATCCGGTGCTGTTCGAGGACGCCGACTGGATCGTCGACCACAGCACTTCGGCCTGACGTTCGGCGGCCGGATCGGGGACGATCGGCTCGCTCCAGGCGCGCGAGGTTTCAGCCTGCCACTTGCGGGTCGCATCCAGCCCCAGCTTCGAGCCGAGGTTCGGGACCGGGCTGGAGAAGTCGAGGTAGTCGATCGGCGTGTCGGTCACCAGCAGGCTGTCGCGGGCCGGATCCACCCGCGTCGACAGCGCCCACAGCACCTGCGACCAGTCGCGCACGTCGATGTCGTCGTCGGTGACGATGACGAACTTGGTGTAGGTGAACTGCCGCAGGTAGGACCACACGCCCATCATCATCCGGCGCGCGTGGCCGGGGTACTGCTTGCGGATGCTGACCACCGCGATGCGGTAGGAGCAGGCCTCCGGCGGCAGATAGAAGTCCACCACCTCGGGAAAGACCTTGCGCAGGATCGGCACGAAGACCTCGTTGAGCGCCGACGAAAGCACCGAGGGCTCGTCCTCCGGCGCACGTCCCATGTAGCTGCCGTGGTAAATGGCGTCACGACGCATCCTCAGGCGCTTGACCGTGAACACCGGAAACACGCCCTGGGCGTTGTAGTAGCCGGTGTGGTCGCCGAAGGGGCCCTCGAGCGCGGTGTCGCCCGGCGCTATGAATCCCTCGAGCAGGATCTCGCTGCCGGCGGGGGCGTCGAGTCCGGTCAGCGCGCTGCGCCAGACGCGCGTGCGGCTGCCGCGCAACAGGCCCGCGAACTCGTATTCAGACAGCGTGTCGGGAACCGGTGCCACTGCGGCCAGCATCGTCGCGGGGTCGGCGCCGATCGCCACGAGTACCGGGAAAGGCTGGCCAGGGTGCGCGGCCTGGAAGTCGGCGAAGTCGAGTGCACCGCCACGGTGCGGCAGCCAGCGCATGATGACGCGGTTGCGTCCGATTACCTGCTGGCGGTAGATCGCGACGTTCTGCCGTGGCTGGCGGGTGCCGCGAGTGACCACCAGGCCGAAGGTGATCAGCCGGCCGACGTCGCCGGGCCAGCAGCGCTGGATCGGCAGCGCGCCCAGGTCGATGTCGTCGCCTTCCAGCACCACGTCATCGAACCCGGCCTCGCGCACCAGCTTTGGCGCCACATGCGCCAGCTGGGCCAGCTCCGGCCAGCTGGAAAGGGCCTGGCGAAGGTTCGACGGCCAGCGCGGCTCCTTCACCGAGGCGAGCAGTTCGCCCAGTTCACGCAGCGATGCCAGCGGGCGTCCGCCGATCGCGAGCTCGATCCGGCTTCGATGGCCGAACAGGTTGCCCAGCAAGGCGTGCTTGGAGCCCACCGGCTGCGTCATCAGCAGCGCGGGTCCAGCGCGACGCAGGGAGAGGCGGCTGAGCGCGGTGCTTTCCAGGTCCGGATCGACTGGCGTCTGCACGCGCATAAGCTGGCCACGTCGGGACAGCGTCGCCAGGAACTCGCGCAGGTCGTGGTGGCTCATGTGGCTCCAAGCGATGCGATCCTGGCCAGTCCCGCCTCCAGGTCGATGTCATGATTCGCCAGCCAGGTCCGGTCGAACAGCGTCTCGTCATAGCGGTCGCCGCGATCGCAAAGCAGGCTGACGATGCTGCCGCGCGCGCCGGCCTCGCGCAGGCCCCGGGCCAGGCGCATGCAGGCGACCAGGTTGGTGCCCGAGCTGCCGCCGTAACGGCGGCCCAGCAGTGATTCGAGGTACCAGGCGGCGGCGATCGACTCAAGGTCGTCCACTTCCTCGACCCGGTCGACCACGTCGAACAGGAAGCCCGGCTCGACCCGTGGGCGGCCGATGCCTTCGACCAGCGTGGGCAGGCGGGCCACGGCCTGCGGATCGCGGCTGCGCCAACCGATGGCGAAGGCGCCGCCGCTCGGTTCGGCCACGCAGACGCGCGTGTCCAGCCGGCGATAGCGCAGATAGCGGCCCAGGGTGGCCGAGGTGCCGCCAGTGCCGGCGCCGCAGACGATCCAGCGCGGTACCGGGTCGTCGTCGCCCGCCATCTGCTCGAGGATGGACTCGGCAATGTTGTTGTTGCCGCGCCAGTCGGTGGCGCGCTCGGCCAGGCCGAACTGGTCCAGGTAGCAAAGACCCTCGCGCCGGGCTCGCTCCCGGGCCACCACGCTGGCATCCGCGCCTTGGGGCACCAGCACGCACTCGGCGCCGAGCGAGCGGATCAGCCGGACCTTTCCCGGCGCCGTGCAGTCGGGCATCACCGCGATGAAATGCAGGCCAAGCAGCCGAGCGAACCAGGCTTCTGAAATCGCCGTGCTGCCGGACGATGCATCGATCGCGGCCTGTCCTTCGGCCAGCCGCCCGTTGCACAGGGCGTAGAGGTAAAGCGAACGCGCGAGGCGGTGCTTGAGGCTGCCGGTAGGGTGCGCCGCCTCGTCCTTGAAATAGATTCGGATACCGGGGAAGTCGGGCAGGTCGACCCGGAGCAGATGGGTGTCGGCCGACCGGCCGGCCTCCTGCGCCAATTCCGCCAGCGCGGCGTGCAGCCAGCGGCGGTCGGGTGGCGTGTTCATGCGGCGGCCGCCAGCAGCGCCGTTGCCCGGCGCTCGAGGTGCTCGAAGTACATCTCGAGGTAGCTGATGCCGTTGCCGGTGTCGAGCAGGAACGGATTCATCAGCGTGTGGCGCAGGATCACCAGGCGGTCATCGTCGTCGCCGCCGGCATCCAGGGTGGCCGGGTCGAGGTCGAGGGCCGCCAGGATCTGCCCGGTTTCCTCCGCGCCGAGGATCTCCGGTCTCAGCGTCGTCATCGAGCCGAAGAACTCGCGCGACTGCAGCGGCTGCCGGGGGTCATAGCACAGGTCCCGGTGCAGGTCGCGTACGAATCGGTTCATGGTGGCGACGTCGCGGTTGCCGGCCGGGTTCAGCGCCAGGCAGATCAGGTTCGTATCGGGCTCGAACGGGATCAGGCAGGTCACCCGATCCCGCAGCCGCGTCGCGAACCGGGTGGCGCCGGTGCGGAAAGCCTCGGTGGCCAGGATCGATTCGCGCGGCAGCTGGCCGAAGTTCTCATGGTCCAGCGGCAGCACGCGGTGGGTCACGTAGACCGCGGCCGCGGCTGCGCCGGGCTTGGAGCCCTCGGGGATGTAGCGACCCAGCTGCCGGAAGCGCTGAAAATAGTCGCCGTCCTCGCCGGGCGTGAACACGTAGTCTGCGTCCTCCGCCAGCAGCGCCATGGCGCGCTGGTCGCGGCAGAGGAACGCGCCGGCGCCATAGGGGATGTAGCCGAGCTTGTGCGGATCGACGGTGATCGAATCGGCGCCGCCGAGGGCGCCGACTGCGGCGTAGACCTCCGGCGCGGGGAAATCGCGGTACTCCTCGCGCATGTCGGCCAGTGCGCGCAGCCGGCCGTCGGGTTCGCGGAACAGGGTGGCGAGGTAGCCGCCCCAGGCCGCGTCCACGTGCACGCTGAAGCCCAGGCCGCGCGCCGCCCAGCGCTCCCGCGCCGCCAGCAGGTCGTGGATCGGATCGATGGTGCCGAACTCGGTGCTGCCCAGTACGCCAACGACCATCAGCACCGGCTGGTGCTCGCGCTCGCAGCGCGCGAGGATTTCCTCCAGTGCATCCGCATCGGTGCGCATGCCGCGCTCGGGCACCAGCTCGAGCTGTGCCCGGCCCAGGCCCATCAGCTTCATGCCCTTGGACCACGAGTAGTGCGCGGTCACGGGCGCCAGCACGCGCGGCGAGCGCAGCTGCGGATGCTTGCCCAGGAAGTCGGCGAGGCCGAGGGTTTCGAGCCGCTCCGCGATCAGTCGTTGTCGCCACTGCCGGCGCTGAGGGGTCGGGCAGTGGGCCAGCCAGGCAGTCCAGCGCTCCAGCAAGTCGACGCTCGCGGACGCGGTGAGGTTGAACGCGGTCCAGTCATCCTCCGGAACGTCCAGCCCAGGGGGTGACACGGCGCGCATCGCCACCGGGAAGGCCTTCAGCGCCAGCGCCAGGCGCAGCGACTGGAAGTTGGCCAGCGTCCCGCCGGAGGTCAGGTGGCCGAAGGCGCAGTCGGGGCGCGTCGGGTCGTCGACGTAGCCCAGCATCCTCGCCAGCTGCAGACCGGCCTTCAACTCAAGGTCGATCGTGACCGGCGCGGCATCCAGGCTGACGTTGTTCGGGTTGTAGGGCAGCGTGAGGAACTGCGCCAGCATGCCCGGCAGCAGCAGGTCCGACACCATGTGGCCGATGTAGCGCGGGCTGTGGAACGGCACCGAGCGCTTGAGGGAGGCCGACAGCGCGTGCAGCTCGCGGCGCATCCGCGCCTCGAAGTCGCGGAATGCCGGCTCGCTGGCGGCACCGGTCGGGATCGCGGGCGGGTCCTCGGGATGGAAATTGCGGCGCCAGTAAACGTGGTCGCGAAGGAACTCGACCACGAGCTTTTCCAGCAGCGCGTCGTTCTCGCCGTAGGGGCCGAGGAAGCAGGGATGGAGCGCCGGCGAGGTCACGCGGCGATTCCCTGCAGGATGCCCAGCGGATGGTGCGTGCGCGCCACGAAGTACATGAGGGCGAAGGTCGCCAGCGCGGCGATGTAGTACAGCGCCATGGCGCGCCGACTGCGCGCGCGCTTGAGCGCCAGGCTGCCCAGCACCACGTACACGACCAGCAGCGCCAGCTTCACCGACAGCCAGGGCACCACGAAGGGATTGAGCTTGAGCGCGGTCAGCAGCATCAGTGCCGCGGTCAGCAGGACCGTGTCGATGGTGTAGCTGAGGTAGCGAACCGGTGCCGCCATCGCCCAGCGCACGCCCGCCAGCACCAGCGCGCCGCGGACCGCGAACAGTCCGCCGCTGGCCAGTACCGCCGCGATGTGCACCAGCTTGATCTGCAGGTAGAAGACGATCATCGCCCGCCCCTCAGCCCGCGCGGCCATCGACGCGCGGCGTCGCGTAGATCCACAGCGAGCGCAGCACCCAGGGCAGGAACACGACCAGCCAGCCGATGCTGGCCGCGAGGAACCAGGGCGCCGGATTCGCCGCGAGTTCGGCACCGATCCGCATCACAGAGACGACCTGCATGCCCACGAACGCCACGGCCGGGATCGTGCCCAGCACCAGCGGCCGGCCCGAATGGCCCTGGGTCACGCGCGTCACCATCGCCACCAGCAGGCTGCCGAAGAAGCCGACGGAGATCGCGTGCACCGGCGCGCGTCCGAGCGTGAACTCGCCGGTGCCCAGGAACCACAGGCTCTGCGCCGCGTACAGCGCGAGCGCGATGGCCAGCCAGGCGTAGCCGATGAACAACACCCGCAGCAGCGCCGGCGCCTTCGCGCGCGGCCACCAGCGCCACAGCGTCACGACGGCCAGCGCCAGCAGCGGCAGGTCCACCAGCCACAGCCATTGGTAGAGATGCGCCAGCTCGAGCGCGAGGTGGCCCAGCCACAGCGGCCAGCTCACCGCCAGCAGCCACATCGGCTTCCACGGCCGGTAGCCGGGAACGATGCTGCCGGCGAAGAAGGGGAACATCCGGTGCGCCACCGTCGAGTACACCGGCACCAGCAGGCCGAAAGTGCCGATCTTCAGCATTGCGAACGCCAGCCTCGGCTCGCCCGGCAGGTGCAGGTAGGCGGCAAAGGACAGCAGTCCCGCCAGCCCCATCAGCAGGCCGGCGAAGCAGGAGATCGCGTGCCAGTTGCCGCTGCGGTCGCGCGCCAGCCAGCCGGCCAGCACCACCATCGCCGTGATCCAGCCCGCGATGGTGTTGATCACGCCCAGGTGCACCAGCACCGCCGAACCGGTCACCAGCCCGCCCAGCACCAGCGCCTGGCCTGCGACCAGGCCCAGCCCGACGGGCAGGTAGTGCCACCGGCTCGCCTCGGCCTGCGCCATCCAGCGCGGGAACACCGTCAGCAGGAAGCCGAAGATGAAGGCCGGCAGCACCTGGTACTGCATCACGAAGGCATGCATCCAGCCGGCCGGCACGCTGGGCGTCGGCAGCCAGCCGCCGAGCCATCCGGTCCACCAGCCCATCGCCGCCAGCACGTTGGCCGCACCGATGAAGAACAGCAGCCGGTGCG